>Ga0074193_1000109_pt1 | contig 143178 bp, 137 predicted proteins | sample EPASupsiteHSE605_FD_64523 | JGI IMG/M metagenome (GOLD analysis project Ga0074193, IMG submission 64523) | Bioremediated contaminated groundwater from EPA Superfund site, New Mexico - Sample HSE6-05 | ecosystem: Environmental > Aquatic > Deep subsurface > Groundwater > Contaminated ... | reverse complement strand
TGTTGCGGAATACCACTTAGTAGAGGAAAATGCGCGCTCAGCAAAAGAGTAAGGGTAAATCGGTACTGCTTTCTGCTAACCGCTTACTGCTTACCCAAAACATATTTGGTGGTAATGCTAAAGAGGTCACACCTGTTCCCATTCCGAACACAGAAGTTAAGCTCTTTAAGGCTGAAAGTACTTGGGGCGCAGGCCCCTGGGAGGATAAGTAGCCGCCGGAAAACATGAAAAAGCTCAGCAGAAATGCTGGGCTTTTTTCGTGTGTTGCGGAGAGTAAAAGCTTTTAACCGCGGAGGCGCGGAGAGCGCGGAGGAGAATAATTTAAGGTGGACGAAGATGTTGCGGGATTTAACACCACGACGCAAAGACGCAAAGTGAATAAATATTGTTTAATAATTTGCCGCGTCCCCCGCGTCTCCGCGGTTGAAATGTTCTTCAGTATCTACCCGATTTGAATTGTACTGCGACGAGGGTACATCCTCCGCTCTGGATAAGCTCCTACGCCGTTACCGCCAATGAATTGGCGACGGATGGGGAAACAAATCCCGCTCCGGAAATACCCTCGTTTGCACAACTCTGATCCTTAGTTTTGGTTTCAGGGTCTCTGTTTTCATCTTGGCTTTAGCTCTAGCCCATCACATTTTTACGTACTGCTAGTACTATCAACTTAACAATAAACAAATTCCGCTATTTTAAGACAAAAGAAGGAAAGTTCCGACATAATAAAGAAGTATGCAAATGAAATATGTTACTAAAGGTGAATATATATGTATAGTGCTGCTAAAAAGATACAATTTGGATTGTCGATAATAGAACAAGTAAATATGGAGGCGATTGAAGACTTTTGCCATCAGATATATTATTGTGATCCTTATACAGCCATGCATGCTGAACACGTAGCGGAGCTAATGTCCGGCTTGTCCAGTTTAATGGGGATGAATTCTGACGACATTAGTCTAGCCCATCTGGTCGGATTAATTCATGACGTTGGTAAGATCAATATCCCCGGATGTATTCTTTGTAAGCCGGGCAGACTTACTGAATATGAATTTTCAATTATGAAGCGGCACGCGGCAGATGGAGCAAACATGCTAGGCAAGATAGAGGGGGCAGATGCTGTCGTGCCAATTATGCGTCATCATCATGAAAGGTATGACGGAAGAGGCTATCCAGATGGGCTTCTTGGACAGGCGATACCTCTATTAAGCAGAATGTTAGCCATTTGTGATACTTTTGATGCCATGACCACCAATAGGTGTTACCGTGATCCAGTTGATCTTAGGGATTGTCTGGCTGAAATTAAAAGGTGCTCAGGATCGCAGTTTGACCCGGAAATTTGTAAATACTTTAGCGAGTTTATACTAGACCGCTTTGGCTTTTCTTTATAAATTGATGCCTCATCTAGGAACTCCTCTAGCTAAAATTGAACATTGTGTCTTCAAATGGAAAGCTACTTTTTGGATCTTTGGTAAAAGCCACTTATAGAAGTGGGAATAAAGTAATTGGCTATGAGAAGATAGAGATATATATAGAAAGTCTCTGAGGGAGTTTAATCCTTTGGGGACTTTCTAAAGTAAGAGGTGCATTTTTAGGTTACCTTCGTACAAAATTTAGTTAAATGAACATTGTGTTTAACACACATGCCTACAGGATATTGATCATATGATGTCAGAAAAAGGTAAACAGGGTTACAGAGCGAAATAGGGTAATTAATATTCAATTAAGGAGTGAGTACAACATGATTAGATGGTATAAAATGGGACGTATAGGGTTTATACTGATGCTTGTATTATCCTTAGCAATTGGGAGTAGAGCTGCTTGGGCAAAGGATTCGGCGCCGGGTGCGCCTGTGGAACTTAGTATACTATCGGTTAACGATTTTCATGGGGCGCTTGTTGAGGAGGGTAAAAATCCTGGTATTGCTAAATTAGGTAAGTTTATAAAGGATGAGAAAGATAAAAATCCCACAGGAACGATTATTTTAAGTGCGGGTGATATGTTTCAAGGGAGTGCAGATTCGAATTTATTGTATGGTAAAACAGTAACTGAGGCAATGAATGAGATTGAATTTGATGCAATAGTAGTGGGAAATCACGAATTTGATTGGGGAAACGATAAATTAATGAACCAAATTAAACGTTCAAATTTCCCCTACTTAGGCGCCAACGTGATAGACAAAAGGACAGAAAAAATTGCAAATTTTATAAAACCCCATATCATTATTACTAAAAATGGGATTAGCGTTGGTATTATCGGTATTGCTACTCCGGAAACTTCGTATAAATCGGCTCCAAAAGTGGTGGGGAAATATAAATTTATGGAACCCGCCCAAACGGTTAATAAATGGGTAAAAAGGCTGCGGGGCCAAGGGGTAGAAGTCATTGTGGTGCTATCTCACCTAGGTTGTGAAGTGAATCAAGAGACTGGCGAGATTGTAGGAGAAGCAGCAGAATTAGCAAAATCAGTAAAAGGCGTAGACTTACTAATAACCGGTCATTCCCACCAAAGGGTTATGGGAAAAGTCAACGGTATTCCAATCATACAGGCGGGCTATTATGGGCGGGCCGTGGGTATTTGTCATCTAGTATATTCTCCGACAGATAGAGCTGTTGTAAGCTCGATGATTAATATTGCCGAATTACCAATACCAGGCATGGTGGCAGATGTTGCATTACAGCAGATTGTTGGCCGGGCTCAGGCTGAGATTGCGCCTATTAAGAATGAAGTTTTAGGGAAAAATAGCTCTGAACTGACGCATAACAGAAATGAACTTTCAGTTCTCGGGCAGTGGAGTACAGATATTATGCGGAGTACAGCAGGGGCTGACATTGCATTTCAAAATGGTGGTGGGCTGCGTACTTCTATACCGGCTGGAACGATTACCGTTGGGAAGATGTACGAGGTCATACCCTTCGACAATACGCTCTATGTTGTGAAACTGACCGGAAAGCAAGTTATAGAAATTTTGCGGTACGGTATCAATAATTCCCAAATTGGCATGGTTCAGTTTTCAGGTATCACTGTACGGTACAACGGTAGTCTACCAGAAGAGCAGCGCGTTATATCAGTACAAACTCTTGATGGCAAGCAATTGGATCCGGAGAAAGTCTACAAAGTAGTAACAAATGATTTTATGGCTGCTGGAGGCGATGGCTTCATAACTTTTAAGGCTGGGGGAAATGGCTATGATACAAATATACCGCTCAGAGATGCATTAACGGATGCGGTCAAGAAAGAAAGGGTCATTCGTTTTATGAGGGATAATCGTTTTAGTGATGAGCAACCTAGCATTTACATAAAAGCTGCGTAAGCCCAAGAGCCCCTGCAGTATGTATATATCTGCAGGGGCTTTCTCTGTGACTCTAGTTAAAGGCCGAAAAGTATGATATGATTGCCGTTGAAAGAGCCGAAAGGAGTACTAATGCATGAAACCATTAATTAAATGGCCGGGGGGGAAATTCGGCGAATTCAGGTATATTGAAAAATTAATACCTCAATATGATAGATACATTGAGCCCTTTTTTGGGGGAGGAGCCATCTGTTTTCATCTGTCACCCCCCAAAGCACTTGTAAATGATTTATCGACTGATTTAATGCGGTTTTATGGGTATATTAAGCAATGCAATAAAGCTTTTAGGGATATCCTATATACATACAACTACTTTTGGACAGAGGTCATGGGGACATATATTGACATGCTATATCCGGAAATACATAAAGTCTATTTAGCCAACCGGGTTAAAGCAATTAATCAGGAGCTACTATGCACAAAGGTCGCAGAAATTTTAGACCGATCTCATACATTGTTTCGCAGTTCTTTTACCGGGCTCTATTTAGGAAATCCTGAAAATTTATATCAGGAAGTGCGGCGAAATCTATTGGGGAAACTTAAACGGATGGTGAATCTTGAAATTAGTATGGGAGAAACATTGAGTGAATTGGATTTGCGGGATAATATCGAAACGGGTTTCCGTAGCGGATTTTATATGCATTTCCGAAATATAAATAATGAATTTGCTGCGGAGGGAAGTTTAACTGAGGAAAAAACCGCTGTGTTTTACTTCATAAGGGAATTTTGTTATGGCTCAATGTTTCGTTACAATCGGAAGGGGCATTTTAATATTCCCTATGGCGGGATTGCGTATAACAAAAAGAATTTTAAGCGAAAGATTGATGATCTGTTTGTGCCGGAAACTGTGGATTTTTTTGACAAGTTGGAACTCTATAATTTGGATTTTGAAACATTTTTGGATGCGGTGGATTTGCAAGAACGAGATTTTGTGTTTTTGGACCCCCCTTATGATACTGATTTTTCTGACTATGAAGGTGTCAATTTCACTAAACAGGATCAACAACGATTGGCGCACTTTTTAGTAAATACAAAAGCTCAGTTTATTTTAATTATTAAGGATACGGAATACGTATGTGAGCTATATAGCCACAATTCAAAGATCAAAGTATTGGATTTCGATAAACAGTATACTTATAATGTGCGCAGTAGAAATAACCGTAATGTAAAACACCTCATTGTAACAAATTGCTTTAAGTAACAAAGAAGGGAAGTTGACTAATGATGCCATCAGAAATTGTATGGATTGTCAGTTTTGCTGTCGATGAAGCTGGACAGTTTCTCGATTATGCCGTCCATGAATTTGATCTTGCACAATGTTCGAGTACCGTGGCAAAAGATCTGCAGGGGATGATGGGGAAGGGGGTATTTTGTAGCGCAGAAGATGCCGAACGCTGGGTAAAGGAGCAAACACATGGAGCCGCCTGCTGCCACAAACAAACCGGAGATAGAAAATGCCCATGTTCAAAGTCAATGGAGTGACGGCAGGATACCGGTAGATGGGTTTTGCGGGAACAGTTCCGTGGACTTTCTTTGAATATACGAAACGAAAGCAACATATCTATATCTCACAATCGTATAAAGGGGGAAATAGTATTAACGAAAAACAATTCCATCTGCTACTCCTGGTTAGTATTATTGGGATATTTAGCTGGTCTGTAATTAACCCCCGGGACCTGTTTACTTGGTTTTTAGAAGTGTTGCCCGCAGTAATTGGATTAATCATTCTGGTAAAGATCTATCCTACATTTAAATTTACATGTTTGACATATTTCCTAATGTGGATTCATGCAGTCATCTTGATGGTTGGCGGACATTATACTTATGCGGAAATGCCTCTATTTAATTGGCTGCGGGATACTTTTGAGTTAAGCCGTAATTATTACGACCGATTGGGACACTTTGCACAGGGGTTTATCCCGGCCATCATTACACGGGAATTGCTTATACGTACATCGTCGCTGAAGAAGGGGCGATGGATCTTTTATATAACGATAAGTGTTTGTTTAGCAATTAGTGCTGCTTATGAGCTGCTGGAGTTTGCCGTGGCTTTATTTACGGGTACGGCGGCGGAAGCTTTTTTGGGTACTCAGGGAGATGTATGGGATACCCAATGGGACATGTCATTTGCATTGATTGGGGCTTTTGTAGCATTAATGATATTAGGAAAGTGGCACGATCGCCTTATTACAGAAAAATGTACACTTAATCCGGACAAAAAATAATCCTTCGCGTATTGCGTGAAGGATTATTTTTTGTCTGTAAATAGTTAACAAAAGTGATAATTTGAAGTCAGAATTTGGATTTGCCCAGTTTTCTTTGATTAGAAAAGGGATAATATGTTCAGTGTGTAATACAATTAGAGAGGAGAATAAAATTTCGAGGAGGGTGGCTTATCAATTTTCAACCAATTACTTTGGAAGACAAGCCTATTTTTGACCGATGTTTTCGGCAAAGACGCTATGATAATTCAGAATGTACTTTTACTAATTTATACATGTGGCGGAAAGCCTATGAAATAGAATGGTGCAAAACGGATGGGTTCTTATGTATTAAGGCATGCTGGGAGGGGGAGCTGTTTGTGTTTGCTCCTTTTGGTGAGCATACCGCCGCTTTAGGACAAGTGATTGAGAATCTGGCAACATACTTTGCACAAATTGCGCGTCCACTATTAATCAAAGGAGCTACATGCGAAGTTATCAAAATCTTGCAGGCATTGAGACCCGGTCATTTTACATATAGAGAGGACAAAGATAACTATGATTATGTCTATCTAACACAGGATCTAATCAATTTAAAAGGGCGGAAGTACAGTGCTAAAAAAAATCATCTCAATACCTTTATGAAGAGATATCCTATACATCAATATCTACCTATCTGTAAAGATTTAGTGCCAAGCTGTATCAATATTGCGATAGAGTGGTATCGTAATCGAGCACCCCTGGATGCTATGTTATTGTATGAAAAAGATGCGATTATTGAAGCGTTAAATCACTTTGACGATTTAGGGTTAACCGGAGGTGCAATATTAGTAGATGGTGAGGTAAAGGCCTTTGCTTTTGGGGAGCCCCTAAATGAGGATACAATAGTTATTCATATTGAAAAGGGGAACCCTGAAATACGCGGTATTTACCAGGTCATTAACCAGCAATTTTGTGAGCATGCCTGGTACGAATATAAATATGTTAATAGGGAAGAGGATATGGGTATTAAAGGTTTAAGAGCAGCAAAACAGTCTTATCATCCAATTATGATGATCAAAAAATATGATATTACGTTACGGAGTAAGAGGTGAAGTAATGGAATTTCGAATAGCCACAGAGCAGGATCGAGAAGCAGTGGAATGGCTTTGGGATTACTGTTTTGAAAAACGGGAGGAGTTTTTTTTCAAATGGTTTTTTAGCCAGTATTGTCGGATTGAGGATGTACTAGTAGGGCAGCATAGGAATAAGGTTATGGCAGGACTGCACCTGGTACCATACTCCATATTTTTGCGAGGAGCTGTTATGCCGATTTCCTATATTGTAGGACTAGCCACTTATCCTGAGGCCCGCGGCAGCGGAATAGTAAGGCGCTTGTTACAGGAAGCCTTGGTAGAGATGCGTAAACGTGGACATTACGTAAGTCTGCTGATGCCTTCTAAGGCTGGTTTATATTACCCGTACCATTGGGAACTTTGTTACCATAACTATAAATATAGTGTAAATCTGGAAGATTTGCGCCCCATAGCATCGTCGCGGGGTGAGCTTCGCCCGGTATGCATTGAGACAGATGCCGCTATTTTAGAAAAGTTGTACCAGGCTTTTGTGGCAGACAAGCACGGTTATGCTATTCGTGGGGAGAACTACTGGACGCGTGTTGCAGTGGAATACGCAGGTGAGCACGGTCACATCTATGTACTTGAATATGATGGAAACCCAGAGGGGTATGTTATGTATGTACTCCGGGATGATAGGATCATCGTCCGTGAAATGGCTTTTATAAATGGACAGGCCCAAAAGGCACTACTGCAATTTCTGTATAACCATTGGGCGCAGGCTTGCATACTGGAATGGAATGCACCTTTAGACGACCTAACCTATCTAAGTCTGCCGGAACCGAAAAGAGAAGTCCAACTGTTTCCGTTTATGACTGGGCGGGTAGTTGACTTGGTACAGGTGCTGGAAGCAATAGATTACGAGTCAGATGTAAAAAAACAAATCACCCTGGAGATTAAGGATGATTTAGCAGAATGGAATAACGGGGTGTTTGTCCTCGAAGTTTCCGATGGCAAAGGAAAGGTGCAGGCTTTGACGCAAAGCAAAGGTGAGGTTGAATGTACAATTGGAGTTATCTCACAGTTGATTTTCGGAAGGGTCTCAGCACGTGAATTGGTCAAAACAGGACGGATGGTGACAAATTTCCCGGGAAATATCGAAATATTAGAGAATTTGTTCCCTAAATGCAATAATTATATTAATGAGTATTATTAGATACTATTTTCCAGCAGTTCGATAAATTTGCGGGAAGCAATCGGTACAGGAATTGTAGCGTTAACCATAACACCTAGCGCCCGTGCGGGGATAGACTCTGTAATGTTAAGGATAAACAGGTCGCCGCTTTTAAGTTCCTGCTCAATATACTCCCGGCTGACAAAACATATACCGAGGCCTATTTTGGTTAATTCAATCATTAGATCAACACTACCCAGTTCGATCTCTGGCGTAAGCTTAATTCCTTTAGCTGTGACAAATTGGTCAAAAAAACTTCGGGTAATTGTATTACTCTCGAGCATTAGTAGCGGGTAGCCACTTAGTGTAGACAGGTCAAGCTTCTGGCCTTGAAGCTGGCGAAAGGGGTGACCGGCGACAAATACGTCCCTGATGGTTTGTAATGTCGTGACTTGAACCTGCTGTGGATGGTTATCCTGGGGAATATTAACTACCGCAAAGTCAAGAGCTCCCTTTTTTAACAGCTCAATACATAGCGGGGATGTTCTATTGGTAATATTAATTCTGATATGCGGATAAAGCTGATTGAACTTCTGGAGATAGGGCAGAAGATAATATTTACAGATCGTGTCACTTGCACCTAAGCGGATTTCTCCCTGTTTGAGACTATGGATATTTTCAATACTCCGTTCGCCGGATTTAAGAAATGCGTATGCTTGCTCAACATGTTTAAACAATACTTCTCCTTCATGGGTAAGCTTGACCTGTTTAGTACTGCGGTTGAATAAAGTGCAGTTCAGCTTTTCCTCGAGTACGCGGATAGATTGGCTAACTGCGGACTGGGAGATGAATAAATGATGTCCCGCCTCAGAAAAGCTTAATGTTCTAGCTACATGGTAAAAGGCTTTGTATAATTCAAAATTTACATCCACTTATTATCACCCCTAATATATAGCATTAGTATTATTAATTTTTATTATTAATTATAGTGTGTTAGGATATGGTTGTAAAGAAATGTGAAGAACAAAAATAATAACGAATCGCAAAGGCGCAGAGAGTATAGAGGGCCATCATAATGGGATAGGGAATATTTAACCGCCAAGGAAAAACAGAATTATATATGCAGGCTATCCTGTGATCAATAATTTGTTTTGAACTTGTAAAATATTAGTGGCCTACGTGTTTAATATACAATTTACGTAATAGAGATTAGTAGTAACCCCTTGGCGTTCTTGGCGTTCTTGGCGGTTAACAATTTTTCAGGGAGGCATTTATATGGCACATATGGTAAAACGTATTTATGTAGAAAAGAAGCCGGGCTTTAATGTGGAGGCACTAAGCCAATATGCTGACCTGCGGGAGAACCTCGGTGTACATGGCCTCACAGGAGTACGGATTATTAACCGCTACGATATTACGGGTATTACTGAAGAAGAGTATGCACAATCCCGGAATACTATTTTTTCTGAGCCGAATGTTGACTATGTATATGATGAGACATTAGCCTTGGAAGGATCTGAAAAAGCATTTGCTGCAGAATATCTACCTGGACAGTATGACCAACGGGCGGATTCGGCAGCCCAGTGTGTGCAGATATTGACACAAAAGGACCGCCCGGAAGTTCGCACAGCGAAAGTAATCGTATTGCAAGGTAAAATAAATGATGATGAATTTCAGAAGATAAAGGATTACATGATTAATCCAGTTGAGTCTCGTGAAGCGTCCCTGTCTAAACCGGAGACCTTGGAGACGGTGTCTCAAAGTCCGAAAGATGTTGTAGGTTTAAATGGATTTATCGATAAAGGGCCAGAGGAACTGAAGTTTTGGCTAGAGCAAGCGGGACTAGCTATGAATCTGGAAGATGTATTGTTTTGTCAGGCTTATTTCCGCGATGTGGAAAAAAGGAATCCGACAATTACGGAAATAAAAGTAATTGATACCTATTGGTCTGATCATTGCCGACATACAACCTTCTTTACTGCTATTGAGGGCGTAACGATCGAACCGGGTCATTTCAGCCAACCTATTGATGATGCGTATCGGTCTTATTTGGCTTCCCGTGAATATGTATATGGCGAACAGCAGGAGCGGGATATCAGTCTGATGGACATCGCGGTTATGGGGATGAAAGACCTGCGAAAACGAGGTATGCTTGGCGATTTGGACGAATCGGAAGAGATAAATGCCTGCAGTATTGTCGTTAATGTAGATGTGGACGGAAAAGATGAAGCGTGGCTGGTTATGTTTAAGAACGAGACCCATAATCATCCCACCGAAATAGAACCTTTTGGCGGTGCTGCCACATGTCTGGGCGGCGCTATCCGTGATCCGCTATCTGGACGGTCTTATGTATATCAGGCCATGCGGGTTACGGGCAGTGCTGATCCCAGAACCCCGGTTGCGCAGACGCTGCCCGGCAAACTCCCTCAACGGAAAATTACCACGGGAGCGGCTGCGGGCTACAGTTCTTATGGCAATCAAATTGGACTGGCTACAGGTCATGTAGCGGAAGTATACCATGAAAATTTTGTGGCAAAGCGCATGGAGATAGGTGCTGTCATTGGAGCTGCTCCTAAAGAAAACGTGGTGCGGATAGAGCCCTGTGCAGGAGATCTTGTTGTGCTTGTAGGTGGGCGAACCGGCCGAGACGGTTGTGGTGGGGCAACTGGGTCATCGAAGGAATTAACGGAGGAATCTATTTATACCTGTGGTGCGGAAGTACAAAAAGGTAATCCTCCCACAGAACGAAAGATCCAACGCTTATTTAGGCATCCCAGTGTAAGCAGGTTAATTAAGCGGTGCAACGATTTTGGAGCAGGTGGTGTTTCTGTAGCCATCGGTGAGCTAACGGACGGCTTGGAGATTAATTTGGATGTGATTCCTAAAAAGTATGAAGGTCTGGATGGTACGGAATTAGCCATTTCCGAATCCCAGGAACGGATGGCGGTAGTGGTTGCCGAGGATGACGTAGCAGCTTTTATTTCCTTTGCCAGCAAAGAGAATGTAGAAGCTACGGTGGTGGCCAGAGTAACTGCTGAAAAGCGTTTAAAAATGTTTTGGCGGAATCAACCTATTGTAGACATCAGCAGAGATTTTCTAAACACAAATGGTGTTAAGCAGAAAGCTGCCGTGCGAGTAGGGGCTCCCAAGGAAGATAATAATTACTTTAATTCCGCTTCAGCTAATATCGTTCAAACTCTGCCCGAACTTGAGCAGGCGTGGGTAAATAATTTAAAAGACTTGAATGTATGCAGCCAAAAGGGTTTGGTAGAGCGGTTTGACAGTACGATTGGCGCAGGTACGGTATTAATGCCCTTTGGCGGGAAGTATCAGGCTACGCCGACAGAAGGAATGGTAGCCAAAATTCCTGTCATGCATGGAGATACTACAACAGGCACGGTGATGACATACGGCTATGACCCCCATCTTGCTACGTGGAGTCCTTTCCATGGCGCAGTTTATGCTGTCATTGAATCAGTAGCTAAAGTCGTGGCTTTAGGTGGGGACTACCGAAAGATTCGGCTTACTTTGCAGGAATACTTTGAAAAGCTAGGTACGGATAATGTGAAATGGGGTAAACCATTTAGTGCGCTGCTGGGTGCCTTCTATGTACAGAAAAAGCTTGGTATACCGGCCATTGGCGGCAAGGACAGTATGTCTGGCACCTTTAAAGATGTACATGTTCCACCTACGCTGGTTTCTTTTGCGGTTAATATAGTGGATGTACGCAAAGTCGTCTCCCAAGAATTCAAACAAGCCAACAGCACAGTGGTACTTGTGCCTCTAATGCGGGACGCCTATGAGCTGCCGGAGTTTGCGAAATTAACGCAAAGCTATACTAAAATATACGATCTAATTCAGTCAGGTAAGGTATTGTCGTCCCATACGGTGAAAACAGGGGGACTTGCGGCAGCCCTTACTAAAATGAGTTTTGGTAATAAAATTGGCATGATATTTAATAATGATATGGATGCTAAGGAGCTGTTCACACCGAATTATGGGTCAATAGTGCTTGAACTTGACGAGAAGGTAAACGTGGCTGAGGCCTTTGGAGATACTGAATACAGAATTATTGGTTCTACCCAGGAAGATCCGGTAATCGTTATCCAGGGGATCAAACTTACGATCAATATGCTGCATCAAGTGTGGGAAAAACCGTTGGAAAAAATTTTCCCGACCCAAACGGACGTTTTAACAAAACCAGCTCAGGATATTTCATATAAGCAGCGGAACATTATTAGACCGAAAATTTCTATTGCTAAGCCGCGGGTATTCATACCCGTATTTCCAGGTACAAATTGTGAATATGATTCGGCCCGGGCCTTTATGGATGCCGGCGGTATCGTAGAGACCATGGTCATTAAGAATTTATCCGCTGCCGAAGTGGAACAATCAGTTATGGAATTGGAAAAAGGGATTAAAAATGCACAAATTGTAATGCTGCCCGGTGGGTTTAGTGCCGGCGATGAGCCCGATGGATCAGGAAAATTTATTGCCACGATGTTTCGAAATCCGAAAATAAAAGAAGCGGTGGCACAACTACTCACAAAACGGGATGGTTTAATGCTGGGTATTTGTAACGGGTTTCAGGCACTAATTAAACTAGGTTTGGTACCTTATGGAGAGATTGTAGAGATCACGGAAGACTGTCCTACCCTCACCTACAATAAAATCGGACGCCACGTATCCAGCATGATTGGTACGAAGGTTGTCTCCACTCTTTCTCCATGGTTTAGTAATGTTAACCTGGGGGATATGCATACTGTGGCGATCTCCCATGGCGAAGGACGCTTTGTTGCTGGGGAGCAGATGCTGCAAAGATTAATTAAAAATGGACAAATAGCTACGCAATATGTGGATCTTCAGGGTAATCCCAGTAATGATATCCGTTATAATGCAAACGGATCAATGGCTGCCGTAGAGGGCATCACCAGCCCGGATGGCCGGGTGTTAGGCAAGATGGCGCACTCGGAGCGGATTGGTTCAAATGTCGTGACGAATGTACCTGGAAACAAAGATCAGCATATATTTAAAGCAGGTATCAATTATTTCAAATAATAACCAGTAATAATCAAAGAGGCAGATAACCGGCAACCCGGCTATTTGCCTCTTTAATGTGCGTACATTGAATCAGTTGACGAAATTAGAGGTAGGAATTTGTTAACACCACGACGCCACGACGCAAAGAAAACTTAGGGGTCACTTAAAGGTTTTTATAACTTACACTTTCCATCTGCGTCTTTGCGTCGTGGTGTTCAAAATAACCCCTCCATATCCCTCGTCAAAACTCAGATTCTTCCTGCATTTTGAATGTCAGCGTTAAGCCCTTGCATACCCGGCATCCAGCCGCTGGGAACACCCTGTCCGGTACTTTCCTCGTATTGTAATCCCTGTAGAGTGCGTAGTAATTCATTGATATTACGGCCGACACCATCAGGATATACAGAGAAAGAGCGAATTTTGCTTTCCGGGTCAACGATAAACGTGGCACGGGATGGCATACCCTCGCCATTCCAGATGCTGTAATCCTTTGAAATTGCGCCGTCCCTATCTGACAAAAGTGGGTATTGCACTTTAGCGGCGGATGGTGAGATATCGTGGAACACTTTATGGCTGTACACGCTGTCGGAACTGATTGCTACAATATCCGCGTTTAGTGCTAAAATATCAGGGTAAATGTCGGCAACTGCCGCTAACTCGGTTGGTCAGACGAAACTAAAATCTGAAGAGTAGAAAAAGATAAGCAGCCACTTTCCGACATATGAAGAAAGACATATTTCGGTTTCTTGGCCTTTATGAAAGGCGGGCGCGCAAAAATCAGGCGCTCGATCCATCAGTTGAATGCCAAGAGTTCTTGCCGGAGAATTTATCATGGTCATTTAAAGCCCTCCTAGACATATTGTTTTAGGGATAGTGTGTCCATAAAGTGGATTAATATATGAAGGCGAGTCTATATAAAAATGATGGAAAAATCGTTACGTGGCCTTTGCTAACCGCGGAGAACGCGGAGAAAAATTATTATACCTTCGAGATTTTTTATTTATCAGATCCCTCAGAGCGTCCGAGATTATCCTCAGCAAGAAATAAAACACCTAATATGTTATATTAGTCCCCTCCGCGCTCTCCGCGTCTCCGCGGTTTAATAACACTTTTGCTTTCCGTAACGATAAAAAAAACACGCTATTTGCGTGTTTGGGGAGTCATATGGTTTGGCTGGGTGGCCATCTGGTGGATCATGGCCCAGTGTAAATATATTAGAAGACGTTAAATTGGTTTGAGAAGATACGGATACAGTCAAATATGGCGTAAGTGGCATGCTAAACTCGTTACTCGGGACACAGCTCATTATAAAACCATCAGGAGCAGGAAATAAAGTGAAAAGCGAGGAATATGTGTATAACCTAGAGAGTATAAGCTTGTGGCAGCTGTTAAGTTGCACTATATAATTTAAGCAACTTGAGGAGGTAACCGTGGTAAAAAGGGGCGTGCGAGTAGAGGCGAAAACAGGTGCTGAGCAAGGATTGGATGATGCGCTCTGGAGTTGGTTTATTTCAATGCGCACGGGATTATTGTTATTAGGATTGATCGCGGGCTTATCTATCATCGGAACACTTATACCACAGGAGGATGTAGGGTCGAATGCAAACCCGATATTTCAATTATTAGGCCTGTATGATATGTATCATACTTTTTGGTTTAGAATGATAATGGGGCTATTCTGCATTAACATTATCTTGTGTAGTTGGCATAGATTTCCGATACTGTGGAAAAATTCCTTTTCTACGCCAATTATACCAAAGGTGCTAAAAGATTTCCCAATTACGGGAGAATACAAAACATCAGTTGAAAGCACTTACGCAAGAGGGATGGTTGAGCAAGTTTTAAGAAACACCGGTTTCCGAGTTCAAGAACAGGACAACGGTAGTCTTTATGCCGACAAAGGTCGACTGGCGCCATGGGGAACCTTAGCCGTGCACCTGTCGTTATTGATGATTGTATGTGGCGCATTATTGGGTAACCTTAGAGGATTTTCAACAACCATTTTCATTCCCGTCGGAGAGTGTGTTCTAATTTCCGCGCAAGATTATCCGGTTGAGAAAAATTTTGCGGTGCGTGTGAACGACTTTAAAACCGAGTACTACCGCCAAGGCGGCGTTGCGGATTGGATCAGTGATGTTAGCATTCTGGTTCAGGATAAGGAAATTGTAAGGCAAGAGCTAAAAGTCAATCATCCACTGGATTTCGAGGGAGTTCGCTTTTATCAGTCATCTTACGGCCAAACAATTAAAATAGCCTTCTTTGATGTTAAAGGACAACTTGTACAGGAGGGTGCGGTTCCCGAGGGAGCAGGAATAGATATAGTTGGTAAACGTGGTTTAGTTGTTCACGCTGTCCGCTATATACCTGATTTTGATCCAGCCCGACCCATGGTTTCAAAATCCCAGGAGCCTATAAATCCTCGCGTTTTATATATTCTATATGAACAGGGTAAGGAACTTAACAGGGGAGTGGCAGTTCCAGGAGAAATAATTGAAATAAAAGATCTAGGCAGAGTCGTATTTCAACAAGTTATCCCCTACACTGGTATTCAGATGAAAAAGGATCCGGGGTTACCATTGGTGATAGGCGGATTTGTCTTTATGACTGTGGGCTTTTTCGTTAGTTTATATAGCCACTATATCCAGTTGTGGTTTACTTTTACTCCGCAGGATACAGGAACTTTATTAGAATGGGGCGGTAAGAGTTCCCAGATGGAAGTTGAGCAGGTGCAAAAAAAACTGGCAGGGATACTGGCTCCTGCAGAGGAGGAATAAATAGATGGAGCAATGGGAAACATCATTTTTGATAGGATCATTTTTTTGTTACTTCTTAGCAAGTTGTCTATATTGTGCTCATTTAGTGCTAGTCAATGAAAGTTTTGGTAAACTAGGTAAAATTGTTACCATTGTAGGTTTTGCAAGCAATACACTGGCACTGATTGCCCGTACTATTTTAGCAGGACATGCCCCATTTGCCAATATGTATGAATTTGGGAGCTCCTTTGTATGGGGACTTATTTTATTTTACCTATATATTGAATATCGTTATAAGACACGTTCAATCGGAGTTTTTGTACTACCAGTCGCCTTTGTATTAAGTGTTATATTTGCTGCTTTTTTTCAGGAGGCTAAACCACTTATGCCCGCCTTAAAAAGCAATTGGCTGCTGGCTCATGTAATTACAGCGGTTGTGGCCTATGGGGCATTAGCCCTTTCTTTTGCCGTTGCTTTGATGTATCTATGGAAGGACAGTATGATCAACAGCAAGAGAGTAGGTGCTTTGGGTCAAATGCTGCCCGCTTTGCCGGTGCTGGATCAAATCGTCAATCGCGCTATTACGTTTGCAATGCCGTTTTTGACACTTTTAATTATTACCGGTGCGGTCTGGGCTGAGTATGCTTGGGGAGCCTATTGGCGATGGGATCCCAAGGAAACGTGGGCGCTAATTACCTGGCTGGTTTATGCCATATACTTACACGGACGAGTTGTATATGGATGGCAAGGAAGTAAAGCGATGAAATGGGCAATCTTTGGTTTTCTAGTCGTGTTGTTTACTTTTTTCGGTGTTAATCTTTTATTGCCTGGATTACACAGTTATGCGACCCTTTAAATTCATTAGTGTGGTAGATGCGACTTATAGCATCAAAACGAGGGAATGATACCCTTGTTTTGATGCTATAAGTCTTTTTGAACCGCAGTTTTGAAGAAAGAATAAAGCCCAGGTTCATTTATGGCCTTTGTGCATATAATGAATTGTTCTGTAGCGCTAGCGTAAAGGGTGATAGCATGGATTGGGGGAAACTTTTAAATAGTGATAAAGTTACAGTAGCAGAATTTGCGGCTATTATTTTATTTCTTGTAAATAGTAATATAGCATTTGAAGTGACCTTTGAGCCGCGGAACCAATTTGAATTTGCTAGACTGCAGTTAACGGTTTTCTTGAATCCCCGGTTAAATACATCTATTCAAATTACGCTGACGGATCGTTAAAACTAATGGAGGGGGCTTGCTTTAGTGACCATGATTAAGTGATTGGCAATCATCATAATTGTAAAAGGAACGATGAAAGCAAGATAGTCGTTCGACTTAGAACCACCAACGGCGACGCCAGAAGGGGAAACCAAATCCGAAACCAGGGCGGAAGCCCCAGAAGGGGAAACCAAATCCGAACCAGGGGCGGAAGCCCCAACCAAAGCCACCGCCGAAGCCAGGACCAAAAAACTGTTGGGATTGATACGGTGCTACCTCAGAAGTGGAATAATCGGGATAGTTACCGGTATCGCCAGAGTAGTTACTAGAATAACTGGAATAATCGGAGTATTCACCGGAAGGATCGGAATAGTTATATGGATACATCATGAAATAACTCCTTTCGAAAATTATCTATAGTATTATATGAATGGACATTTCTTATGGTAACCCCCCAAAATGAAAAAAGCTTCTTGAAAGAAGCTTTTTAGTCCCTAGGATCTAGCTTAATTAAAATCCCCATTCCTCTTAAATTGTATTATGTTTTCGGAACGGAAGTAACAGGAAATGGATACATAACAATGTCGTCGATGGGCGTAGTATAGCGAAGCCAATAACCGCCATCTCCCTGAGGGTTCACAATCCAGTAGTCGTAGCCAGTTTCTGTGGGTTTGCTGGCGATACTATAGTTTCCTGGAATTCCATGTATAATGTATAGAGGTTTTTTCGGTGCTAACGGATCAAAGACGTAACCTACTAACTGATAGCCGTGATAGTTAACCAGCCAGCATGCATGGTTAGGTAATTGAGGAAGGCTGATTTGTTGGATAAACTGACCGGGTTGAGTTTCTGGAGGCGGGTCTAGGTTGAAAAAATGAGGGGCATCGATGGGAGTGGTATGCTGATCAGATGGCGGATTGCATCTATGGGTTAGTTTGCGGGAAAGTATATTCTCAGGGAGTACGGTACCAGGTTGAAGTAGAGAATTATCTTCCTGGAGAGAAGGGTCGGACTGATTAAAAGGGGTTAAGTCAACAGGTTCTGGGAGTACGGTACCAGGTTGAATTAGCGTCTCATGATCCGGGTTTAATACGTCGTTAGTATATATGCGAGTTTCAGAAACATTTATTTTGACGTCGGCAGGCAGAGTGGAAAATCTTTCTGTAGCAGGAATTTCGACGGCATAGTCGCCGGAAGCCTCAAATAACGGCAGGCCTAGATCTAAAGACCCTCCGGGAGCTAAAGATATAATTAGTCGGTCCCAATACCCGGAAGGGATATTTTGGCTGATGATCCGGTAGGTACCTGATCGTAACTTATCGATGGTGCCAAGGAACGTTTTTGTATCTTGGACAGTATTTATTAGAAAGGCATGATATGTATTATAATTAATGCGATTAGATACTTTGCCGAGGTGTTCAGGTTGAGGTATATGGCGTAGGACGATAGTAAGTTCATTGGGATAGTTAGAGAAATTAGCGGATGCTATTACGCTGGGAGCTTGTTTCATGGTCAGTGTAGTTGGCTGTAATATAACCGTACCATTGTTATGCATAGTTATTCCTCCTTCTGCCGTAAGATTAATTGCACTGATTTCCACTTTTCTAAAGGGGCTCTTCGGAAGCTTTAGGTGGATGAGGTTACTTCTGTATTCACGAAGCTTTGGTATTCCATATAAATATATGCAGGCAGGTAGTAATTCGTGATTAAATTTTTTTTACCACCATGGTCACAACCCGGCTGTAGGCGGCATATTTTATAGCGAAAGTGGAGAGAAATAAAGGACGGTGTTAGCTAGTGCGGGAAGAAAAAGGCAAAGCCAATTTTCGTGTAACTCTTCGCGAGTATCAGGAGGGGGTAGGACTGAACATCCGCCGCGCTACCAAGGGCATAGCCCATGTTCAGGTTTGCGGACAATTCGGTGATATACTTCTTGCTGTCGAAAATTTAAAATACTTAGGGCTTGCTCCTAACGGGCGGCCGTTTTATTATGAAGGATGGATAGTCCTTAAGAACGGAGCCAGGATAAGTATGGGTCCAATTAGTGTTAATGCTAAAGGATTAGGAAAGAGTTGCTGGAAGTTTACGATCAATAATATCTCGAATACGGGAGCACGCATAGAAGATGTTGCTGGGTTTGCCGTTACGGTGGAAATGATGAATAATCAGGCGGAGGCAAGTGGTAATTACGTACTCTTTGGTGAACTAAGTAAGCGAGAAGAGCCTTGCTTTAAACCATTACCAATGTATGGTTCTTCCAAAAAATCTTTGGGATCGCCGTCAATGTTGGAGGCAATTGAAATAATGCGGCAGGGCACATTATCGTCAGCAGCTATTAGCAAGCTCTCTTATCACTGGCATCGGATGCATGCACTTGAAGAACAGAATGATACGACGTTTATGTTTGGATATTGCATGGATAACATGGGAATTGAGCGTTTAGCTTTTGGATTCCCTGGACCCTTTGAACAGCCTCCGTCAAGTAATGAAGCCGGGGAGTGGTATCCGTCGGGGCAGGAAGCGCCCCAAGGACATTGGGTATATTATCGGGAACCATCTTATAGAGTGCAATGACAAAGACCGGAAACGCTGATGGCGTTTCCGGTTCTAATGATTTAAACAATAAAAAGGCTGTGGTTTGTGCAGTTAATAACAACATAATCTTAGCACCCAGTCTCCAGGCTGCAAGTTTCCCCGAAATAAAATAATTATGTTACCTTAATATTAATTTTCGCATAGCATATAATAAAAGCCGAAAAGGGTGGAGCATATGAATACCTTTTGGCAGAAAATCAGCAAATGGTCGCCTTGGGGGTTAGTGAGCGGGATATATCAGCGGATGATTTCACAGATATCACCAGTAAATGATAAAGCATGCTGTGAGCCCCCGTCAGGGGACCTTGTCCTGTTACAATTAGCCGATCTTAAAATACATTTATGTCGGCAGAACCCTGTGGATGTGCCACATGAAATAACAGTCGTAGTGCCACGGGTCGAAATACACAGGCGGTACACACGTCCTGACGGTTATGGCGGAGAAGAAGAGTTAATCTATAACAGCGTAACAGTTGTACATGCGCCTCGCCATGTTCCGTCAGGAGAAGTGCCCATGTTGCCCGAGGAGTTTAAAGAGGGGCAATGCCATCATATAAAGCCGGTTTTACAAAAGAATAAGTAGTCAGTCATCATAGGTGTAAGTTTTGCCACCAGTGACGTATTGTGGCACCCTTTCGCACAATCCAGCATACACTACACCAGGGAAGTATCTATGTAAATTCGAGGAGGAGTTCAACTGATGATTCGCAAAAGTATTGATCCTGTGGCTCCCGCCTGTGGGGGATACCCGGTAGATCCGGCCTATGACCGGTACATGAAAAAATGTCTCAAAAAATACCCCTTTTTATACAAGATGATTGATTACATTGTGGACTGCAAAATTGCCGCGCTCCGAGCAGAAATGTGCCAAATGTGGACGTATCGTCCTCCCACTTATTCAGGTATGATGTATTCAGGCATGATGTATCCGGGCATGATGGGGCCTGCTACTGTTCAACCAGGCTCAGTGCCTACCTCAATGCCCACATCAATGATGCCGCCGATACCCGGATATCCGCAGATGTAAGGCTAAAAAAGGACACCCTTTTTGTGATAGGGTGTTCTTTTTAATGGTTAATCCTTGTTTTCATCATCCTGCTTCGTCGTTTGCGCGGTATCAGTTGGTTTGGTAGCCAACAGATTGAGCAACAGAGGCAGGAGGCTAGGATTTATTTTTCCCCCGTTTTTGCCTCCCACTAAGGACATCAGGGTGTTAAGCAACGGTGCGTTACTGTTGTTAGCCTGAGTCTGCGGAATCACCGCGGATGGTTCAGCACGCTGTAGTTGTACATCGTTTAGGGTGTTAAGCGTAACTGGCGGTGTTGGACTAGGGCCATTGCCGTGGAGATAGTCAAGAATACTGGCTAAGTCAAGTAAGCCGACTAAACCTAATAGCATCTGTGGAGTCAGTGTTTCCCCAGTCGGGGTGTTCAGGATTTGTAATACTGTTTCATGCAAACTTTGATTTTGGACGAGCTTCGGGGTTTCGTCTTCCATGGATTTACCTCCTAGGTTTTTTAAAATAGTCCTGGGATGTTGGGTAAGTTCATATCGCGAGTTAATTTCTCCATTTCGGTTTTGACTAGTTCCTGGGCCTTACTTAGAGCTCCGTTTACCGCAATAATCAGCCAGTTCTGCACTTGAGTCGTGTTTTCTTCAGTCATAGCTTCTGGAGAAATCTGAATACTAACAATCTGTTGCTGACCGTCAACTGTTACGATCACGGCACCTTCGCCAGCAGTAGCTTCCACGGTTCGCGTCTTTAATTCTGCTTGCATTTTGGCCATGTCTGCTTGAAATCTTTGTAGTTTTCCCATCATTTGAACCATATTTTCATTCACAGATCTGCCCTCCTTAAAACATTAATAGTATAGAAAAGTATATTCATAGGTAAAGGTTTTAAGTGCTCATTTGGCGATAATTTACAAAAATTTCTAAAGAATAAATTTGGGAATAGAACATCCGGGAGAGGTGTCTTATATAATATGTTAGAAAAAGCATTATCTTGAGGGGGGAGTTATATGGAATTAGCAAAAATACAACAGATAGTTGCGGATAACCCCTTTACACTATTTCTTATTCTTATTCTATTGGTGTTAGCAGATAGTACAGGGGGCAAATAAAGGACGTAAAATAAGGGGGACCGCAAAGCGGCCCCCCTTATTTTACGATCAGACTTCTACAGGGGCTTTCACCTTTATCAGCTAGGACTCATATACTGCTTTAGAAATATAAATTTTTGCAAGTAAGATCTTGCATGGGAGGGTAACGCATGTCAGACAAAAATAATTCAGGATTAATGGGCTTCTTTGATGATAGTAGCTTTATTTTAGTGTTTTTAATTCTAGTCCTAATCCTAATTTCTGATCAGGCAATTTTTTCACGACAAATGGACGGTATCTCCAGTGGCATCGGTACAGTGCGTAACTTAACTGACGCACTAACAAACACCGTACAAGCGCTAAAACAGGCGGTTGAAGCGCCACTTGCACTAAAACGCCGTTAATCTGACCGTCTTATGACACTATGCTTATGCTCAGCTAAAATACGACCTCTTAATAGCTTGACGATGTAGGCGTGGCGGGGCTGGGATAAAAATTCGTACATTTAGAGCAGAACCAGACACGCCGCGCGCGGATATCAGGCTAGATACTGTAATACTTACGCAGAGCATGTAAGTAGTCGCTATCAGCAAGGGGGGATTATATGGACCAGGAATTACAGGCTTTACAGTTACATGCTAACCGGTTGTTAGATCTACCGAATGTTGTCGGTGTAGGTATTGGGCCGAAAATGAGTGCAGGGATGCGTGATGATAGAACAGCTGTTATTGTTTTGGTTACGCAAAAAATATCTGCGTCCTTGCTTCAGGCGGATACTGTTGTCCCTAAAGAACTGGATGGAGTTGTTACCGATATTATGGAAGTAGGGGAAATACGGCTGTTAAATCGTACTTCATTAGCACGACCTGCATACCCCGGCTCAAGTATCGGCCATTATAAAATTTCAGCTGGAACCTTTGGTGCAGTAGTTTATGACCGAAAAACGAAAATGCCGCTCATTTTATCCAATAACCACATTTTAGCTAATATTTCTAATGGGTGCGATGGGCGTTGTGCATTGGGAGATCCTATTTACCAACCTGGTAGTTATGATGGAGGTACATCAAAAAATATAATTGGAAATTTATATCGATTTGTACCTATAGAATACGAAACTAAAGGAAAATCTGGTAAAAATGTCTCAGCCAATAGTGTTGATGCTGCGGTGGCTCAACCGACATCGCCAGAGTGTATTTCTCCAGAAATTATGGATATTGGACAGATAACTGGTATTGTAAATCCAGCTTTGAACATGAAAGTGCAAAAAAGTGGAAGAACCAGTGGAGTAACATCTGGCGAGATCCGCGTCATGCATACAACATTAAAGGTGGATATGGATGACAATCGTTATGCGGTATTTAAAGACCAAGTCGTTACGAATATGGTTTCCAAACCGGGTGATAGCGGGTCACTAGTTATGACTGAGCAAAGCCAGGCGGTGGGGTTGCTTTTCGCCGGATCGGATCGTTCTGCCATTTTTAACCCGATACAAAACGTACTGAAAGCATTGGATGTAACGATGCTTTGCACAAGCCAATCACCTCCAGTTTCGGCTGCCCCGGAGATTGATCAGCCGATAGCTACAGTAGCATCAACCTCCTTAACGCTCAAAGCCTTGGTACTGTTGTTAATTTTGTTCTGGTTAAGCGATTTTTAAGTATGTATATTTAATGAAAAAGGTCTCTTTTGGCGGGGGCCTTTTTGATTAATGGTGTTCTGGACAAGCAATACTAAAATAATAGAAAACCTGCATCCATACTTATAGTGAAATACAGTTTTATGAATTATGCTGCATTGTACAATTGATAGCAGCACTGCGATTGCGCGAATAGATGTTTTGCTTTCGCATAAATTTATCGCCTGTAACAAAAAATAGAGGTAAGTCAGTGCTGATGTTACAGCCACAACGGTAAAACGGGCGTAGGGAATTAGATAGGTAGAAAGGTGATAAAACATGATACTAAAACATGCTTGCCGATTAGTCGCTTTGCTGGTAGTTGGTCTAATCTTTGGTGGGTGTACTTGGTTTAGTAAACCGCAGCCAAAACCTGAGTCTCCACCTCCCCCCCCAACCGAAAAGTCCGAATTACCTCCTGCAGTGGATTTTAGTAAATACAAGGCAGAACAAAACATTTCTGTTTATATGGCTGATACCGGAGAAAAAAAACAGATGCCTCTGGAACAGTATCTAGAAGGTGTTGTGGCAGCGGAGATGGAACCGGACTGGCCGATGGAAGCTCTAAGGGCTCAGGCAGTCGTAGTCAGAACGATTACCTTAAATGCCATCGAACAAAAAACAGTGCAGCGTATCCGACAGACCGATGTAAGTACTAATAAAGCGGAACTGCAATCATATGATGCAAAAAAAGTAAACGCTAATGTCAAGGAAGCGGTTAGAAGTACGCGAGGGCTAGCCATGATATATAAAGGTGCTTTCGTCAACGCCATTTATCATGCATGCTGTGGGGAAAAAACTGCAACCCAGGAAGAAAGCTATGCTAAAGAAATAAAATATGACGCTGGTTATTTTCAAGTGGTAGATTGTCCTTGTTTCGAATACGCACCGGACCGAGTTAAACATTGGAAGCTAAAGATTTCGGATGCAGAATGGAAAGGCGCTGTTGGTTATACGGGGCCGGCGGAAAATGTGGAAATACTTGAAACGGGTCCCTCCGGCCGTGCACTATATATTGGCACGGAGCATAAAAAAGAGCTAGGTTCAGAAGTTCGGAAGCGGCTGGGATATGACAAAATGTTATCTACGCTGATCACGAATGTAGTCTACCAAGCGGACGGAAAAGTCCATGTGGAAGGAAAAGGGTGGGGAAACGGGGTTGGCCTCTGTCAGTGGGGTGCATATACTTGGGCACAACGTCAGCAAACCTATAATTATATCTTGAATTACTATTACAAAGGTGTAACGGTTCAGAAAATGTGGGAGTAGGGAAAGGGCCAGCTCATAGTCTCTGAAACCTTTAAAGGGGGCAATAGCTTGACATATCCTCAATATGTATACGTTTATTGCTCATCTGGGGCAGAGAATACGCTGCTGCAGCAGCTTTGTCAGGCGGTACGCCGGAATCGTCAGGCCGTGCAGGAAATAAGAAATACACCTTATCGGAAAAGTTTAGATGTGGAAAGAGTGCTACTGCATGATTTGCAGGAACTTGGTTTTATACATTCTGTAACCAACAAAAAGTTAAAAGCGATGTTTCGTCCAGGTGTGAATTTCGAGGTTGATTTTTATCACCCACAGATGCAAATTGCCGTTGAAATTGAAAAGGGCGAAATAAATAACGTCTGGAAAAATGTAATTAAATTTGCAGAATCAATGGTCATTCAGCATGGTGTATTATTAGTGCCGATTATTCGCCACGAGGGAACGGAAAATCAAAGTGAATTCTATAATAATACAATTAAAAAACTAGGAAATATGGAACGAGTTTATGCACTTATGAGTTCACTCGTCATTGTGGGGTATTAGTAGTTTTAAAAGGCTAATAATACTGCATGTATTCGAACCTAACCACGGTTGAACAACCTAATAATATCATCTAGGATTCAGAGAAGGCTAAACCCACCTAAACCCTAGATGATTGTTTATGTATCATAAGAACAATGGTAGGACCAGTTAGATGGTAGGACCAGTTAGATTGACACTTTTCGTATCTCAACGTATAATAAGATAGCAATTATATGGGTCAGGGGGTATGGGGCTGTAGTTTATTCACTACTGATTTTAGAAGTTTTCTTTCAGGATAATGGTCCCGGTACGGGAAGGATGATAAAAGATGAAGATTAGTCGTTGGATACGTTATATATATTTAAAAACTTTGCGGATGAAAGAAAACCCACAAAAACTTGCAAGGGGACTTGCATTGGGTATCTTCTTAAATTTCCTACCTACCTTTGGAACGGGTGTCTTTGTTGCGCTTATAGTTGCCCGGTTTGTGAGGGCGAGTGCCTTTTTAGCTTGTAGCGCCGCTTTAGCCACCAAATGGTGTATTCCCCTTTTATATGCACTAAATTTGAAGGTTGGCCAGATCCTACTAGGCATGCCAACAGAAACTATGACTACAATATGGGCAAAGATAGCTTCTCTGGATTTATCCGGTATTTTAGCTCTAGGTAAACCCTTTATCGTAGGTAGTTTGTTAAATAGTATTATTGGATCTGGTGTTATGTATCTAGTTTTTTTATTAATATTACCAGTGATGAAGCGGAATCCTCTTAAAAATTAGGAGATTTATCAAGAATATGGTTAAGTTGTATATAAAATAACCTGTGGTACACTACCACAGGTTATTTTATTGGGTTTAATTAGTAAAATTTGGGCAACCTAGAAACTGAATTAGGTAGGAGGATACATAGATGATCACCGTGGGTATTGATATTGGGTCACTAACGGGTAAGGCTGTGGTTTTTGACGGTACAGCTATTTGTGGTGTCGTGATTCGGCCTACAGGATGGCAACCTAAGAAGCTTGGAGAAGAGATTTTTAAGGAAGTGCTGGAACAATCGGGATATTGCGCAAAACAGGTTGAATACACGGTTGGTACAGGCTATGGGAGGGTATGTCTGCCTTTTTTGAATGAGGCCTTTACGGAGATAACTTGCCATGCTCGCGGTGCTTACTATGCGGTGCCTGGAACAAAAATGGTCATTGATATTGGTGGGCAGGACAGTAAAATTATAAGGTTGACGGACAAGGGGCATGTAGAAGACTTCGCAATGAATGACAAATGTGCCGCTGGGACTGGAAGGTTCTTAGAGGTAATGGCGGCTGCGCTCGGCATGAATGTAGATGAAATGGGAAGACAGGAACTAACCGTCGAGCCAGTATCTATCAGCAGTATGTGTACTGTTTTTGCAGAATCGGAGGTGGTAAGCCTTGTGGCAGGGGGAGCTGGTAAAGAAAGCATTATTGGCGGTCTATATCGTGCTATTGCAGAAAGGATTGCGACTTTGGCCGGGCGCATGATGCCGGTAGAACAAGCCACGTTTACAGGAGGCGTGGCCAAAAACGCGGGAGTCCGGAAGGCTTTGGAGAAGGTATTATGTGTACCGCTAGTACTCCCTGCCGATCCTCAAATTATTGGAGCACTGGGAGCCGCTATCATCGGTCAGGAACGATTAAAAAGGAAAAGGTAGCCATCATGGATTTAATACAACCTTTCCTGGATGCGAAAAGCAGAAGGTTGCAGGAGCTCGATGACTTACGGAACATGGGCCGTAAAATAGTCGGCTTTTTTTGTTTACATACGCCGCCGGAATTGGTGGAAGCAGCTGGAGGAATACCGTTGAGGCTTTGTCAGATGGGAGATGCTCAGTCACTACGGTATGGCGAAGGACATGCGCACAGTTGTGTTTGCCCCCTGATTAAGTCTTGTCTAGGCTTTAGAGAAACGAGAAATCCTTGGTTTGCGGGAATTGACGCCATTATCGGGTGTAGTGTTTGTGACCAAATGAGGAACATGGCTGATGTATGGCGGCTCAGGTTTAAAGTACCTACTTTTGTGTTTTTTTATCCGCGGAGATTGGATAACAGCGGGTCTAAGCAAGTTTTACAGCTTGAATTCGATTGGCTGCTTTCAGAATTGTCGGTACTAACTGGTATGCCGGTAACGGAGGCAGGATTACGCCAAACGATTATAAGATATAATAAAATTCGCCATTACTTACGTATCTTACACGAAATGAGAGCATTGCCAAAGCCGATAATTAGCGGGACAGAATGGTTTAGTATTGTGCACGCAAGTTTTGTGCTTGACAGCAGAAAATATGAACAAATGTTAAGGGAACTGTTACAAAAGATCCAAGAGCGTATGCCTTGTGCAGCTAAGCCTATAAGAATCATGTTGGTGGGGAGCGTATTAGCTGCAGACGACATGAAGATACCACAGATTGTTGAAGCAACAGGCCGAGGTTTGGTGGTCACGGATGCACTTTGCACAGGTACTAGAGTAATTATTCCCCAGATAGCGGTGGAAGGAAATCTGCGCAGGAATATATATGAGGCTCACCAAAAAAAAGTACCCTGTATACATGCAAGGCCTAATCATCGGCTCTATGAATATGTAGATGAGGAGATTCGTAAACTTGCGGTTGATGGTGTAATTTTCCATAGTCTAAAGTTTTGTGATGGCTGGGGCAGTGAATGGGTCCGCATGCAACGTTTTCTGTCGAGTCGTAATATCGCAAGTTTAGTGATTGATACCGATTACACAGTATCAGATACCGGACAGGTGACCACACGAATAGAAGCCTTTCTGGAAATGCTGCGAGAACGAAGAGATGGTGAAGTCAATGGGGTTTAAGCATAGTTTGTATTACTTTATAGCCCGGAGGGAACCGCAGGCAAAACGAATAAATGTTGATGAAGCGGAACGACTGTACTGGTCCTTATCGCCTGTTATACGCTGGGCGCTTGGAAGAATTTATCCATATATACAACCTCCTAGTAAAATCCGTGAGAAAGGGTTTATCGCTCCACCAGAAATGAATTTTGATAACTCCCTTGCGGCTGCTCGATTGCGTAGTCTGGCGATGAGTCAAATTGAGCGATTGTGGCAGGCAAAACGGGCTGGTTATAAAATCATTGGACTTGCTCAGGATGCAGGACAATTGATGCCTTTTTTAATATCAGGGGAAAAAATAGCATGGTTCTCTTTTGAGGCCTTGGGCGGGGCCTATATAACTACTTCCGCGGAGCAAAGTGCAATATATGCATCTGAAAGAGTTGGCGTGCGCCGGGAGAGCTGTCCGATTATTAAGGCCTGTATTGGCTTGCTAACCTTGGGGATAATCCCGGAGCCGGATCTAATTATTGCTCAGACAGGAGCGTCTTGTGACGATCATGCCGTTCAAATGCAGCTAAAAGAATGGTTGGGTTATCATGTGCACTGGCTGGAATTACCTTACCGGAGAAGTCAGCAAGCTTATTTCCATAGTACGGAAACATATCATGAAAGCGAAGGACTCTATCAAAGATGCATAGAACCTTTTTATCGGAATGAGTTAGAGATTTTAAAACACAGACTTGAAAAATCTTTTCATTATAATTTTTCGGAGCAGGTTCTAATGCAATCATTACAAAAAATAAATACGTTCCGGCAATGTTTGCGGCGTATATTTCACTATATTGCTTCAGGAAAGTACTGTTTGTGGCCCGCTGTTGATCAATTGTTATTACATGTTGCGGCGATGGACTGCTATGGTGATTTTAAAGAAATGCTTGATATAGTACAACATATCAATGAATTGATCACATATCGGGATCGAACGGGGGCTTCTGTTTTACCAAAGGAGCATACTGGCTATATACCGCGTATCTTGTGGCTGATGCCCGTAGTCGAAATGAATTTGCCCAGTATGCTGGAGAATTTTGGAGCCCGGATCTGTGGCTGGGAGATGCCTCATTTAGTGGGAAGGGATTACCGTCTTGATATCAACCCATTAACAGCAATGGCCCAAGATTATCTGCAGTTCCCCTTGCTGGGAGATTGCGATCTAAGACTGGCTGAACTAAAAAAATTCTTGGATACATATCGGGTTGACGGGGTAATTTGCAGTTCTATCTGGTCATGTACGCAAATGCCGATACAAGCGGGTATTGTAAAAGACTTCCTGAGGAATTATAATATTCCCATGCTCATAATAGACGTTGGGAATTCTGGGGGCATATCAGGTCAGATGCGCACCCGCATAGAGGCTTTTATGGAGAATTTACCGGTGCTTGTTCAGCGTTAGTAAGAAAGAAGGTTACATAGTGCGTAATATTTTTATATCTGTGGAAAGCCAGCAGGTTGACACAGAGGGGGAAACCGGTGAGTTAACGCTTTCTACCGAAGGAAAATATTATGAAAAGGCCGGGTATAAATATATTACCTACAAAGAAACGGAAGCAACCGGATTAGAAGGAACGACGACCTGTTTAAAGATGGGTTATGGGGAAGTAACTTTGATACGTTTGGGTAGTACTGAGGCAAAACAAGTATTTGCGATGGGCAGAATACACCACTGCTCCTATGTGACTCCGTATACTACTTTTGAGCTGGCGGTACACCCCTTGCTGGTTGAGGAACAAGTCAGTGAAGGAGAAGGATATGTTAGGCTTGAATATGACTTAGAAATGAATGGCAGGCCATTGAGCCGTAACAGTTTAATAATTAAGATTAAGAATAGGGAATAGGGAATAGGGAATAGGGAGTGGGGTATTGGGGCTACCACTCCCAACTCCCTACTCCCTGCATTTAGGGAGGATTCAATAATGGATATGAAAGCTGTTTTAGTGGAGACCATAAAACAAGCGGTAGAGAAAGCGGTTCAGTCCGGTGCACTATCGGTTGAAAGTATACCCGATTTTACGATTGAAGTGCCTCCACAGAAGGAATTTGGGGACTATGCTGTTAATATCGCCATGGTCTTAACCCGGCAAGCGAAGAAGGCACCTCGGATGATTGCGGAACTGCTGCTTAGCAATATGGACCACCCGGCGTGGCTGGACAGGGCTGAAATAGCGGGACCGGGGTTTATAAACTTTTACTTAAAGGCAACATGGCTATATGATGCATTGAGTAAAGTAATTGATGAGGGTGCAGCCTATGGACGATCGGACTTGGGACGGGGAGAAAAGGTCCAAGTAGAATTTGTCAGCGCAAACCCCACTGGGCCGCTTCATGTAGGACATGGGCGGGGTGCCGCAGTGGGCAGCGTATTGGCAAATATTATGTCTGCAGCAGGATATAATGTTTCTACAGAGTTCTATATTAATGATGCAGGGAATCAAACGGATTGTCTTGCTGATTCTGTCATTGCTCGTTATCTGCAACTGCTTATCAAGCGGAGTGGCGGTTCAGAGGTAGTTGACTTTCCGGAAAACGGATATCATGGACGGGATATCGTCGGTCTTGCTGAACATCTGATGGATAACCACATCTCCCTACAGGAATATCAGGCGCGGGGGGGATCCTTTGACACAACTGCTGTTCCCGATACATTGCGCGAAGAAATTAAACAGTTAGCTGTGGAACATAAATTGGCAATTATTAAAAAGGACTTAGCGGATTTTGGCGTGACTTTTGATATTTGGTTTAGTGAAAAAACGCTACACGAAAGTGGAGCGGTACAAGATGCTACAGCAGTGTTAAAAAACAAAGGTCATATCTATGAGAAAGATGGAGCGTTATGGCTCAAATCTACCGCCTTTGGTGATGATAAAGACCGTGTTGTAATCCGGGAAAACGGGATACCTACGTATCTGGCCGCTGATATTGCATACCATCGGGACAAGTTCCTCCGGGGCTTCGATAGGGTGATCAATCTATGGGGGGCCGACCATCATGGCTATATCCCTCGAATGAAAGCAACCGTCGGGGCATTAGGCTACGACACCGAGCAACTGGAAGTAATTATTTTGCAAATGGTAAGCCTGTATCAGCATGGTGAACTGGTCAAAATGTCTAAGCGTACGGGGCAGGGGGTAACATTGGCCGAACTTATAGAAGAGGTCGGTCGGGATGCCGCGCGGTTCTTCTTTATTATGCGCAGTACGGATAGTCAATTGGATTTTGACTTGGATCTAGCTACATCCCAGTCCAATGATAATCCAGTCTATTATATTCAATACGCTCATGCCCGTATTTGCAGTATATTTCGTCAAGCCAAAGACGCTGGAATTTTACTGCCGCAAGTGGAGGGCCTGGACCTTACCGTATTGAATCTACCTGTCGAGATTGACTTAATTAAGAAAGTTATTTCCTTTAAAGAAGAAATTGAAGTGGCGGCAATTAGACGGGAACCGCATCGGTTGGCACGATATGCCCATGAGTTAGCGGCTCAGTTTCATACGTTCTATAACCATTGTCGTGTTATGACAGATGAAGTAGATGTGCAAAAAGCACGGCTTGTATTAGTACAGGCAACCCAAATAGTACTTAAAAACCTGCTAGGGGTGTTAGGGGTCGACGCTCCGGAAAAGATGTAGTACATCCAATTCCTAGCACAAATCTCCAAAATTTAGCCATCTTCAGGCTTTTTTTAATATTTGAAGAGGGAAATTTCGAGGGTATGGTGAATAGTCGTAATAAAAAGTCCTCTGAATTCAGGATGTTTATGCAATAAATGAATAATCCGATGAATTTGAGAAAAAATTTGATGAGGTGGATTGACACTCTACGGCTCTAAAGTATAAAATTAGGGACGTGATTTATACTAGTGCTAGCAGTTCATCAAGTTTAACTTATAGATGTAGTCGCAAGGACTTTTTCGCAAGGTAAGGCGGAGGAGGTGTGCATATAGAGCATATGTAAGCCGACGACAACGCAGTATGGCGGAAGAACCACGAAGGAAATCTATGTTTTAGACTTTACGAACTACTACCACGGTGGTTCTTATCGGGGAGGTTAACATGGCAAAATTCATATTTGTAACCGGGGGGGTAGTCTCTTCACTTGGGAAGGGTATAACTGCGGCCTCCTTGGGGCGTTTATTAAAGAGTAGAGGTATTAAAGTTACTGTTTTGAAACTAGACCCCTATATTAATGTGGATCCTGGTACGATGAGTCCCTATCAGCATGGGGAAGTATTCGTGACCGAAGATGGGGGCGAGACTGATCTGGATCTCGGACATTACGAACGGTTCATTGATATCAATTTGAACAAGGGAAATAACGTAACAACCGGGAAAATTTATGGTTCGGTTATCAACAAGGAACGGAAAGGAGATTATCTTGGGAGCACCGTTCAGGTTATTCCCCATATCACTAACGAAATCAAAGAACGTATCTATCGGGTGGCAAAAGAAGATAATGCCGATATTGTAATTACGGAAATAGGCGGTACAGTTGGCGATATTGAAAGTCTACCCTTTCTAGAAGCCATACGGCAAGTGAAGACAGATATAGGACGCGAAGACGTGCTCTACATACATGTCACCTTGGTGCCTTATTTATCAGCTGCGGGCGAGTTGAAGACAAAACCTACGCAACACAGTGTTAAGGAACTGAGGAGTCTGGGGATTCATCCTGATGTCATTGTTTGCAGGACTGAAAAACCACTATTAAAGGATATGAAGGAAAAACTAGCCCTGTTTTGTGATATAGACGTTAACGCCGTTATTCAAAATATGGACGCCCAGTCAATCTATCAGGTACCTCTTGTTTTGGCGAAGGAGGGCTTGGATGATATTGTGCTTAAGAAACTAAATATACTTGCCCCTGAACCCGATTTGCGTGAGTGGGAAGAGATGGTAGGCAAAGTAATCAGCCCTCGCAAAAAGGTTAAAATTGCTCTCGTAGGAAAATACGTGGCTCTCCATGATGCGTATATGAGTGTAGTAGAATCTTTGCGGCATGCTGGGATTGCCTATGATGCCGGAATTGATTTAGACTGGGTTAACTCCGAAGAGTTAGAGACTCAGGATATTGCCCTGCGCTTGGCTGATGTTGACGGAATACTGGTTCCGGGAGGCTTTGGTGATCGTGGTGTGGAGGGCAAGATTAAAGCGATAACTTATGCCCGGGAAAATAAGATTCCGTTCTTTGGGTTATGTCTTGGCATGCAGTGCGCAGTTATTGAATTTGCCCGCAATGTCTGCGGTTTGAAGGATGCGCACAGCACTGAATTTAATCCGCATACTCCATATCCTGTTATTGATATTATGCCAGAGCAGCTTGAAGTGGAGGATAAGGGAGGCACCATGCGGTTAGGGGTATATCCCTGCAAGGTGATGGATAATACAAAAACATGGGCAGCGTATCAGGACGAGATCGTCTATGAACGTCATCGCCATCGGTTTGAATATAATAATCAGTTCCGGGATCAATTAACCAGTGCGGGATTGATTATTGGAGGGACCCTGCCTAGCGGGAGACTCGTGGAAATCGTTGAGATTGTGGATCATCCATGGTTCCTGGCGACGCAGTTCCATCCCGAATTCAAGTCGCGGCCGACTAACCCACATCCCTTATTTAGAGATTTTATCGGATCCGCTTTACGTTACGCAGAACAAAAGAATAATAAGATATAGTACTAGCTGCTAAATAGCCATAGTATACAAATACTTAGGGTATAGTTTTGTCCAGCATGCTTATTGGTACAAATCAAGCAACAAGCTGTTGGTGTGCACACCAACAGCTTGTTTGCATTATTACCCCTTTGGCGTCCTTGGCGCTCTTGGTGGTTAGAAATTATTTTGTTTGGACATCGGTTGAAAACTAATAACCCAGTTCCATATTTTTTTTGAGAGGTGGTGCGGTGATGAAAAAGTTCATTGCAATAGCTATAATCCTAATCTGTTTTACAGCGTTAATCGTAGGAACAGCGCGTGGTGTAAAAAATAATACCAAGCAAACCGTAGGCGAGGCTAAAGTCGGCATTATCTACCTGGAAGGGCCAATTGTCGGAGGAAGCGGTTCTGGTGGCATGTTCGGTAATCCGGCAGGTACGGATACAATTATTCGCCATATACGAAAAGCTGGGGAAGACAAAGAGATACGGGCCGTGGTATTACGCATGAATACACCTGGAGGCAGCGCCGCTGCGTCCCAGGAAGTCGGTGAAGAGGTTGCCAAGCTAAGGGAGAGCGGAAAAATTGTTGTAACATCGATGGGTGATGTGGCAGCATCTGGAGGATATTGGATTGCAGCAGGGACAGATCGAATTGTGGCAAATCCGGCGACAACAACCGGTAGTATTGGCGTAATTTGGACGGTAGCTAATTTGGAGGAATTATATAAAAAAGTGGGAGTTCATTCCGAGAGTATTAAGAGTGGGCCTTACAAAGATATGGGCTCCCCTTCAAGACCGATGACTAACGAAGAAAAAGCCTTAATACAAGGCATGGTTAATGATATTTACGAACAATTTGTCACTGTTGTGGCTACTGGCCGAAAAATGGATGAAGTTAAGGTCCGGGTGTTAGCCGATGGGCGGATTTTCACCGGACGACAGGCGAAAGATTTGGGGCTAGTTGACGATTTAGGGAATTTATATGATGCCATTGACATCGCTGCCCAAATGGCCCAGATTAAAGGTAAACCCGGGGTTAAAGAATTTGGCAGAACCAGTCCATGGGAAAAACTGTTTGGTGGACCGGAAGGGATGTTACAGCTTCTTGGCAACAGGTTGCAATTTCCTCAGACTGGCTATGCGCCGGGCGCGATACAAGATGGATTACGGTAAAGGAGGACAGTATATGGGGGAGTTGCTGGAAAAAATATATGGCGTGCTTTTTCAGCCAAGTACTACATTACGGGACATCTGTCGACAAAAGCCGCTACAACAGTCTATTATTGTATTAATATTTATCACTTTTCTTACGACTTGGACCGGCTATTTTACGGTTTTAGGGAACAGTGCTTTCCTATTCGGAATACTCATGGTAACGCTGGTTATGTGGTTTTCCAGTAGTGCGATTGCTCATCTGGCAGCTGAGTTGCTGGGTGGATCAGGGCAGGCCAAAGGGCTGCTGGCTGCTAACGGGTTCATACAAATACCCCGCATTTTTACTGTGCCAGTACTAGTCATCGTGCTTTATTTACCCATATCACTACGCAATCTATTATTAATTATCGTAGGCCTTGGACTGTTTATCTGGGAAGTAATCCTCGGGATCATCGCTATTCGGGAATGTTATGGGTTCTCAACAGGTAAAGCTATTTTAACTTTGGTTGCTCCTTATGCGGTAATAGTACTGCCATTGATTGCGTTTGCGATGATTGCAGCAGCAGTAATGATTAAAATTACGTCCATGTTGGGTTCTGATATGTTTCCACTGTTTATGCAATAAAAGCAGGGACTAAATAACGGAGGCTTGAAAATGCGCAAAGGAATACTCGCTTTGCTTATAATAAGTATCATATTTGTCGTTACCATCAGCAGCATGGTTTCGCCAAAGCGGGAGACCATATCTTTAGCGGCTGAGACACCGAAAAATTTAGTTAATAATGGAATGTTTCAAGATGGTTTAAACGGCTGGCAGATTGTATCCTCGAGTGAAAAGCCCCAATATGACTTTGTCCAAACGCCGGAAGTACCAGCTAATGCATTGGCGATAGTCGCTGAGCAACAAGGTTCAACCCGCCTTAGTCAGCAAGTTACTACGGATACAACCTTCGTCCGGTTTCATTTTAAAGCTAACTTTTTGTCGACCAGGGGCGATGGACAAATACGGATCAAGGCCATTGATGCAAATAATCAGACCGTAGCAACTTTAGGATGGGCTGTCGTTGGCGATTTACCGGCAAATGGTCCATCCGCTAAATGGTTTGATTTGCGAGTCCCGCAGAATTATCTGGGTGACTGGGTCGTGCAGGATATTCAATTGGCGGAGCAGTTTAACCATGCGTTCCCTCACATCGATACTAGTGCAGTGAGGAGCTATCAAATTGACTTTATAGTGACAGATGGTCAGCATGGCATTGTGACGGATGTACAGCTTTTGGAAAACCGTAGATCTGGCCTGGTTACCGAAATAACTGAGCTGCCGTCCGTACGGAGCGTAGGAGAAGACTTCACAGTGACGACCACAGTTATTAACCGGGATAGTCGGCCGCAGAAAGACATTCTTGTAAATGCGGTTGAGCCCTTTGGTTGGGGGGTGGTAATCAAGGAACCAAAGCAAAGGATTGAAATTTTACACCCAGGCGAAAGTAAAACTTTATCCTGGATAGTAACGGCGCAGCGGGCTTCTCTGGCCAATTTAGGAAAACCGTGGGAATTAGCCTTCCAAGTTGAGGGGGGCCAGCCTCCTGTGAAGTGCATGGTGGAGGTACAGGATCGTCAGCCTGGCAGAATTTATTACATATTGACCGATGATTTGGAGCCAATCGATGGGGCTGGCTATGCAAAAACTTACGGTAACCAGAATGCGTGGCTTGACCCTGAGGAATTTAAGATACAGTTGGTACAAAAGGCCGAAAGGCTGAATGAAATTGCTGATGTACACGGCGCTAAATGGTCTCACTATATCGCTTGGCCTGCACTTGTCGGTGCAGAATGGGCTTCTACCCAATCGAAAACCGGCAGGTGGCCTGAGGTGATAGAAAGTGTAAAACAGTCTGTGCAAAGCCAGTCCATAAAGGGACACGAGTATGCGGTGCATATGCATAGCGACTATGACCCGCGCTTGCCGGGAAATATTTTACGCTATAATGTGGATTTGGACGGTTTCTGGGCTAATCACCGGCGTCACGGGTGGGCTCACAGTCTGCCTGAGGTTGATACTTTTGAAAATATAGCTTCCCGCACGGGAACGCTGTTTGACTATTACTCTCGTTTGTCGTATCTGACGCGGCGATCTCCTTTAGGTCAAATTGTCGCCACTCGTGTGGGCTCTTTTGACTTTGGTGATACCGCGATCGAAGAAGCGAAATCGATGGAGGCTTATCATAGGGTGGGACTCCTCGCTGGTAGTGATGCCGACGGAAACATAGGAGGAATTTCGGCGGGACAATTTTTGAAGAGCATGTATCTTACATCAACCGACGACATTAATAAACCCACACAAGATTTGCATAAAGTCGGTATTTTGCAGTTTCGTCCAAACCCAGTAAATTATATTGCCTATGATGTAGATAGTGCGTCTGCGTTAAACCAAAAAGTAGCAGAAGGGGTCCAGGCATATATGGATCAAGATAAAGTCAAACCAGGCATTCATGCGATTGTAGGCTTTACCCATACGATGTTTATTATGGGGGTTGGTGACTGGCGTTCTGTAGAGGGAGGACAATTTACCCAAATCGACCAACATCTTGCTTACGTTAAAAATCTCTTCGTGCAACCTGGAATAGTGCATTTCGCAACGTCATCAGAGCTGGCAAAGGCCTATTGGGATTACTATACGCCGAACTTGCTTGCTGTATACGGACCGGAGCAGGCACAGGAACGAGGACGTTACGAATACCAAATACAATTGATTGGACGTCAAATCCCGGCAGATAACCGTCATATTCATCAAGTATCGGTAAAGTATCCTTTATATCTACGGGAAAAGGCCTACAAGGTTGAAGTTCGTAAAGATGGATGCACTATTATGCATACCTATGGACTACCCACACCGTTCAATGATGTGATTTTTCCCGTTGATGACAAGGAGGCTAAATACACCTTACATGTATATACCGATCCGACTACAGCAAAAATTGTTCACCTTATGCGCTGGTTTCACGGGAAAATGATATATTTCAAAAAAATAATTGCATAATTTGGGAAATTTAAAAAGGAAATTTATTACAGATGAAGAATACTCGTATTTACACTAGTTATAAATTTACTAAATAGGTGTTCGTGAGTAATTACGATTCAAAATATTATTTTTGAGGATTGTTGATCAGACAGGAGGAAAATGGTGTGAGTATGGGTAATGCTTTGGTATTAGTTATTGACGATCAGCCTGGTATTCGCCGTCTATTAGCAGAGGTGCTGCAAGAAGACGGTTATGATGTTGCTGTAGCCGCTAATGGACAAGAGGCTCTGCAAAAGGTCAAAGAAATAACTCCGGCACTTATCCTTATGGACATGAAAATGCCTGGTATGGACGGGCTTGAAACTTTTCGAGAATTGAGAAAGATTGGTAAGGCTGAGCGTGTTATCATGATGACCGCCTACGGGGAACTGGAATTGGTTAAAGAAGCTATAAACCTGGGTGCTTATAAATATATCACTAAACCTTTTGACATTAACGTCATTAAAGCAACTGTTAAGGAAGTCTTACAATTTAAAAAGCAAGAAGTTCAAATAGTTAGCTAAAAAATCAAGCGCTACGCGCTTTTTTTTTACTATTGTAATAGAGGTTAAGTTGTATTAATCGGGGTATACTGTAGTAGAAAAGGGGATAGGTAGGGGAATTAATCTGTATGCGTGTTGTTATTATGCTGCCTAAGTTTTTATTTTGGGGCAGGATTTTACAATAGGGTGGAGAATTTAGCTAAAGTAAGGAGGGACGCTTCATGCTCGTTACGACCAGTACAACGTTAGCCCTATTTTGTCCGCACTGTGGAAAATTAATGTACCATGAAATTTCGCTGTTTCAGTTTGCGGGTTGTAACAGTGTAAGCATACATTGTGAATGTGGGGAGATTAAAGCGACTGTTGTGTCTAAAAAACACAAACAGTATTTATTACATATGGATTGTATAGTATGTGAGACAAAGCACCTTATTGCTTTTTCGGCCAGCCAGTTCTGGGCTAATGAAGTGACCCGCGTCAATTGTACGGATGTTACTCTCGAATTAGGTTTTCTGGGGCCTCGTGATATGGTTGAGGAAGCCGTAAATAAATGCCAGCATGAATTGCAGGATGTAATTCGTGATTTGGGTTTTGACGATTATTTCGTTAATCCGGAAATTATGTATGAGGTATTAAACGTAATTCACGATATTGCGGAACAGGGTGAGCTTTTTTGCCAATGTGGTGCATCACAGATAGGTGTGGATATATTGCCGGAAGAGCTTGAACTAACATGTAACGTTTGTCGTGGAGTACTACATGTACCTGCAAGAAATGAAATGGATTTAAGTAATCTGCGTAATGCCGGGAGGATCGTAGTTCCGGAAAAACGGCGCCGCAGAAAAAGATAAAAAAGCATGACCCGCAAACGGCATCGATCACAGGGAAAATTAGAGCAACGGTACATTCCAAATGAATAGAAAGGCGTGCGTAGTCACGCTTTTTATATGCTGAATTTCAAAAAGGAGGGGTTTTATGGGTGTAGTTTCAGTTGCACAACTTATGGGAGTAGCAGAAAGTATGCGTTTTGTGACTTTAACGCTAACAACATGGAAATCTCCCAAGTCATTATTAGGGGATCAGCTAGGAAAGTGATAAAGAAAAGGGAAAAATAAAAACGCAGTTCTTCGAATTTGAGGAAACGGCAAGGAGGAAACTAGTTTGCAATTCTTTCTTGATACAGCTAATATAACTGAACTAAAAAAGGCCGCCGCTTTAGGTATCATGGCTGGTGTCACCACTAACCCGTCATTGATCGCCAGAGAAGGACGTGACTTTAAAGAGGTAATCAGGGAAATATGTCAGATTACCTCCGGAGCAGTAAGTGCTGAGGTAATCGCCCTTGATGCCGAGGGAATGATTAATGAAGGTCGTGAACTTGCGGGAATTGCTTCCAATGTTGTAATAAAAATACCGATGACATGGGAAGGGTTAAAGGCCGTTAATGTCTTGTCGGCAGAACATATCCAAGTAAATGTCACTCTGGTGTTTTCTGCCAACCAAGCGCTGATGGCCGCCAGAGCGGGGGCTGCTTACGTTAGTCCCTTTGTGGGACGCTTAGATGATATCGGGTATGATGGTATCGCATTGGTCGACCAGATTGTGGAACTTTTTAAGCTTCACTGCATCGATACGAAAATCATTGCTGCCAGTATTCGCCATCCCCTGCATGTGACGCAGGCGGCCCAGGTGGGTGCGCATATTGCGACAGTTCCACTAAAGGTGTTAGAACAGATGGTAAAACATCCGCTAACAGATATTGGAATAGAAAAATTTTTGGCGGATTGGGAAAAAGCGAATAAAGAATAGGAACTAGGGGCTAGGTTATTAAAGGGAGTGATGTTGTGGAACGTGAATTAACGTTAGAGTTTGTGCGAGTGACTGAAGCAGCCGCTATTGCGGCTGCGCGCTTAATGGGTAAAGGGGATAAGAACGGTGCGGACGGAGCAGCTGTAGAAGCGATGCGTGAGGCATTTAACACCGTTAATATTGAAGGTGTTGTTGTGATTGGCGAGGGAGAAATGGACGAAGCGCCGATGTTGTATATTGGTGAACAGGTCGGCGCCGGTGGGGGGACTATGGTAGATATTGCGGTGGATCCAGTAGAGGGAACCACTCTTGTGTCTAAGGGGCTACCAAACTCTATAGCTGTGATGGCAATAGCAGAGCGGGGAACTTTATTACATGCACCTGATATGTATATGGATAAAATTGCGGTCGGGCCTTTGGCGAAAGGAAAAATAGATATCACGAAAACTGTTACCGAAAATGTAAGAAACGTAGCAAAGGCGTTAGGTCGTGAACCAGAAGAACTTACCGTAGTTATATTGGACAGGCCGCGTCATGCCAAAATAATTCAGGAAGTACGACAAACTGGCGCACGGGTTAAATTAATATCTGACGGCGATGTATCGCCTGCGATTTCGGTAGCGGTCGAAGGTTCCGGGGTACATATGCTGTTAGGCATTGGTGGTGCACCGGAAGGTGTTATTGCTGCCGTGGCCTTAAAATGCCTAGACGGAGATATGCAGGCTAGACTTTACCCTGAAAATGATGAAGAAATTGAACGCTGCAAGAAAATGGGTATTGCAGATGTTACAAAAGTGTTAACTCTTGATGATTTAGTGAAAAGTGAAGATGTTTTATTTGCTGCTACGGCCATTACGGACGGGGACATTCTGCAGGGGGTAAGCTTCTTTCCCGGCGGTGCCCGCACTCGTTCGATTGTGATGCGATCGAAAACGGGTACGGTCCGTTTCGTGGATGCAGTACACAAATTAGACAAAAAACCGCTATTCGTAAAACGGATATAGTTCAACGTTACTAGGTACAGAGGGTAGTTTTTCACAAATGGGGGCTTGAAGCCTGATCCCTGGTTGTAGGCGGTGCAAAGGTGTTGCGACGGATAAAACGTTATCTCAGATATGAATATTTATTGTTTATGCGTCTGAAAGGAAATTCAATACAAATTGCCAGGGGAATAGCCGTAGGCGCGTCAATCAATTTCATACCTTCCATGGGGCTGGGACTTTTGCTGGCTTATTTTATAGCGGGGCTATTCAAAACAAACCGTACGGCGACATTATTAAGTAATATGGCCTCAAAGGTAGGGGTTCCCTTCTTTTATGCGGCAAATATTGTCCTCGGTGATTTCTTGCTTGGATATGAGGATGAAGGCCTACGGGCTTTGATAGGGCAGCCTTTTCGCTGGCAATCCGTTGCTCAAACAGGGGAAAGCTTTCTATTAGGTGCGGTGGTTAATACTGTTGTCGTCGGCGTACTACTATATTTTGTAGTGCTTGCCGGTATTCGACAATATCGACAAGCACATTTGAAAAAATGAAAAATATAAGCAATAAAAAGGAGTGCACTTAGGTGCACTCCTTTTTATTCTGTAGGGTCCTGAGGTCACAATGATAGAGAATACATAATTTTCTAGAATTACGGACAATCTAGGCATGTACAATAATTTATTTCAAAAAAGTGGTAGAGAGGTGAAAATGTGATTCTAATGCTGCGGCACTATCGATGTCTGTTGTTTAGCATATTTTGCTTAGGTTTAATAATGTTGACTTTTAGGGGCACAGGTTCCCCAAAAATAGAAAAGACGGTAGATTCTGTAACTGAATCTGTACCATCGGTTTCTCAAACCGAAAGTGTAAAGAAGCAGGAGTTACGACCCAAATCGATAGTGTATAGCGTCCTATCAGGTGATAGTCTGGAAGAAATCGCAGATAAGTATATTATTGATGTAGATACGATCTTAGGAGCCAATCCTCAAATTAACAGGGATCTCATTTATCCAGGGCAACAGTTAGTCATTTTAGGAGAAAAAGGAGTACTTCATACTGTGCGTGAAGGGCAGACGCTTTGGAGTATTGCGCGACAATATGGGATAGAATGGCAAAGAATCAATGCTGCTAATACGGATATAGACCCAGATAGGCTACAGCCCGAGTATCAATTACTGATACCCGGCGTAAAAATAAAGCATGAAGAAGACGTTTCTCGTGGAAGCATTAAATCTGAATTTTCCTGGCCGGCAAGAGGTGCAGTTTCATCCGCATATGGTTATAGATGGGGTCGACTGCATGCGGGTATGGATATTGCGGCAGAAAGTGGAGACAAGATCTGTGCGGCTCGCGACGGTAGAGTTACCTCGTCAGGTTGGAAAGAAGGGTATGGTTTAACAGTAATTATTGACCATGGCAGAGGTTGGGAAACACTGTATGGGCATGCAAGCGAGTTGTATGTGACAGTGGGTAGTGTGGCAAAAGGCGGACAGAGCATTGCTAGTGTAGGTAATACAGGCAATTCAACCGGGCCGCATTTGCATTTCGAGGTACGGTATCAGGGCGTTCCTCAAAATCCGCTTCAATTTCTTCCCTAAAAAGGGTGGCTGTACAGCACAACACCCGCTCCGTTTTGTATTTCAGTTGTTTTGACAGTGGATATTTGCTTGTAATGATGCAGCAATTAGTAAAATAAATTAGCCCACCAGTCTTTTGTAATCTGGTGGGCTAATTATTTTTGGCTCAATTCGTAAATGTATTGGCTTTTACATTGGTAGCAGTAAAACCAACGTTAACCTCCCGGCATTGAAATACCGGGTTTCGTTTGACTTTTTCAGGAGAGTCGCAATCTTCGTCTGAAATTCTATACTAAGCGTTATTTTTAATAATTCCTTGAATTTGTTGTGCATTTTGGTAATTTCTAAAGGACATAAACAATTTATAAGGGAGAATAAATCCTCCAATTAATAATGAAAAAATTATTTTTAGAGCAAAATAAATAATCCAACCGAAAATAGGTAAAAACAAGAATATATTAGGAGTGATACGATTTAAAAAACTCCATCCCCACGGCAAACCTGCCAACATATAGCCCAATACAAGTCTTTCATCAAATGATGCTTGCTCAGATGTATACCAAAAGCCTAAAACAAAGAGAGGTATCATAAAGAGAATTTTTTTAATTACTTCGTTTTTATCATTTCCTGCTCGCGTATAAGTACAATTATCACATATAGGAATACTCCACCTGTTAGTACAATCTGGGCATAACGCTTTTCCGCAATCTACGCATTGTGATACTGCATCTCTGTCATGATGTTTGTGACATTTCATCTGTATTCCCCGTTTCCGCTGCTTTCCTAAATTTTCATAAGCATAAGATACCTTGTTCTTGGCTATTTTCAATACGAGTAAGGTCCTTTTTGCAGAGGTATATTATCACCACTCCTTTTGCCTCATGATTATTATCATAACTAAAACGTTGTCATATTTCAACAATCGTTGGAAATATTTTAACTTATTTGAATGGGATACTCATGTCCCTTATGCACAAGCATAACCGGCTGAGTCCAAGTATCAATGAAACGCTTTGCAAATTGGGAAGGAGTAAGCGTGTCGTAGATTTTTACTTGTACTTCTAAATGAAGAAATGCTAAACTAAGTTAACTAAAAGAATAGTCCTTCGCGGTTAGCAAAGTTTTGGAGGTAGGCTCATTGTATACACTTTTATATGCCGATAATGAAGGCCATATTTATGACGCACCAGGATATCCAGCTTGGGGACGGACTGGGAATCAAAATATTTCGCTTGAGAAGATAGACATGATTACACTGCCCGAAGGTGCAAATATTATGTACTTACCGGGCCGGAAAGCGATGGGGGAACGGGATGATACACCGGGACTTGCCGTAGCGGCCATTTTACCAGCCGGTTATACCCGTACTTATTTACCCGCGTTTAAGCTGGCTAAGGATGCCCCACAACTGCCGTTATATGGATATACGGCTGTTGCTTTTAAAAATGATAGATTTTATGTTGCTGCCATTAAGACCGATGAGGGTAGCAAGTGGAACCCTATGCGTTTTAATACAGGAAAATTGAAAAAACTCGTAAAAGCCAAGTTAAGACAGTATCCACAGAATCGCATTTTTCAGCAATTGGCTCATTGTTCGTTGAACTACCACTGTTGTACTGCTCAAAATGTATTCTATGAGCGATGGGAAGCGGGTATACCTGTATCCCCAACTTGCAATGCGCGGTGTTTTGGCTGTATCTCCCTACAACCCTCTGAATGTTGTCCTTCGCCACAGCAACGCATTAATTTTATCCCATCGGTAGAGGAGATAACCCAAGTTATGGCCGATCATCTTAGACATGCTCCGGAGGCGATTATTAGTTTTGGCCAGGGTTGTGAGGGAGAACCGAGCCTTCAGGCTGATCAGATTGCCAAGGCAATTCTTTTGACCAGACAGCAGACAGACCGTGGTTTGATCAACATTAACACTAATGCTGGCAACACTAAAGGGATTAAAGCTATTTGTGAAGCTGGGCTTAATAGTATGAGGGTCAGTTTAATCAGTGCCCGGACAGAACTGTATAATGCTTATTACAACCCATCTGGCTATACGTTAGAAGATGTGCTGGCGTCTATCCGGGTAGCTAAAGGGTGTGGTGTGTATGTATCGCTGAACTTACTTGTATTTCCGGGCGTAACGGATCGTACTGAAGAAGTGGAGTCGCTTAAAAATCTCATCGCTGATACTGGGTTGGACATGATTCAGATGCGAAATTTAAATGCGGATCCCGATGAACTGATGCGTGTCATGCCACCGACATTCAGTAAAACAATTGGCATTGCGGCTTTTATAGCGCAGCTTAAAACTGATTTTCCTAACTTGACAATTGGAAGCTACAGCAGGTATGTTAAATAGGAGCGGTTCCTCGTTTTCACGGGGGTAAAATTATTTGAAGCCAATATTGCATCCGGAAAGTCAGATGTGCTATAATTAACTAGTCTATTTTCACAGCAAGTTTATAGCAAGTGAGGTGTATAGCTATGAAAGCAAATATTCATCCTAAGTACGGCGAAGTAAAGGTTACCTGTGGCTGCGGCAACGCGTTTACGACTGGTTCTACTAAAGGGCAATTAAAAGTAGACATTTGTGCTAAATGTCACCCCTTTTATACAGGGCAACAACGCTTGATTGACACAGGTGGTCGGATTGATAAATTCAATAAAAAATACGGCCGTAATTAATGGGCAGCAGGGCATTGTGCTCTGCTGTTTCTTTACCTTACCGAAAATTTAGTATGCTGCTATACAATATGGCAGTTAGGCTCCCGTTTCGCAATACGTTTCTCAAGCTAAGTTAACACGCTGCATTAAATTTTTATTTAATTTAATGCAGCGTGTGGTTCAAAGAAGCAGGGAATCTCGTATGATATAAAGATCGTTGTAGAAAGGGGTATGCCATGAAACCTAAAGTGAATATTGGGGGCCAGGCTGTAATCGAAGGGGTCATGATGCGTGGTCCTGGTGGATTGGCCACGGCTGTGCGCCAGCCCGACCAACAAATCGTCGTGAAAAAAGATCACCTTCATAGCATCTCAGAACGCTGGCCTATCCTGAAGCTACCTATACTTCGCGGTATGGTTGCTCTAATAGAAGCGCTTATATATGGAATTCAAGCTTTAAACTTCTCGGCACAGGCTGCGGGAGAAGAGGGTGAGCAGCTCTCTAACAAGGAAATGGTTATAACGATGATTTTTGCGATTGCTGTCGGTATCGCATTATTTATTATACTTCCGACCGCAGCAGCAAAATTGATTCAAGGGATCACAACCGATCCTTTCTGGTTTAATATGGCTGAAGGGGTTCTTCGTAAGGTTGTGTTTATTCTTTATATTTTGGCTATATCCCGGTTGCCGGATATTCAACGTGTTTTTGAATACCATGGCGCGGAACACAAAGTAATCCATGCTTACGAAGCAGGGGAGCGGCTGGAAACAGCAAACATTCGTAAGTACAGTACACTTCATCCCCGCTGCGGAACAAGTTTTTTAGTAGTTGTAATGGTAATTAGTATTGTAGTATTTTCATTTCTAGGTTGGCCATCTCTGCTATGGCGTATTGCATCTCGTATTGCACTCATGCCGCTGGTTGCGGGAGTGTCCTATGAAATTATACGCATGGCTGGTAAATATAAAAATGGTTTTATGCATGTTTGTATTCTACCAGGGCTCTGGCTGCAGCATTTAACGACCCGCGAACCGGATGATGCGCAGATTGAAGTAGCGATTCGCGCTTTGCAAGAAGTATTGCCCGATGAAGATGGGCAACAATATGCTAATGTAACATAAGTTGAGGATTGGTGAAGGTCTATGCTAGGCAAATTACAGGCAATCGAAGATAAATACGATCAACTAAGTGAATTATTAAGCGATCCCGGTGTTATTAATAACCAGTCAGAGTGGCAGAGGCATGCTAAGGCGCAAGCTAAGCTAACGCATGTGGTGGCTAATTTCCGCAAGTACAAGGAAGTAGTAAAAGGAATCGAAGACACTAAAGACATGCTTAAAGAAAAGCTGGAACCGGATCTAAAGGAGATGGTTCAGCTTGAATTTGAAGAATTAAAACAACGAGAAGCACAGTTGGTCGAGGAATTGCGACTGTTACTGCTTCCGAAGGACCCTAACGATGAGAAAAACGTTATCGTAGAGATCAGGGGTGGTGCAGGCGGTGAAGAAGCAGCATTATTTGCGGCCAGTCTGCTACGCATGTATACACGCTATGCGGAACGCCAGGGCTGGCGGACGGAACTACTTGAAGCCAGTGCTACCGATATTGGTGGGTTTAAAGAAGTCATTTTTCTTATTGAAGGTGATGGGGCGTATAGTCGTTTAAAATATGAATCCGGGGTGCATAGGGTGCAAAGGGTACCTGATACCGAGGCTAACGGCCGTATTCATACGTCAACGGTAACTGTGGCCGTATTACCCGAAGCTGAAGAAGTTGATATTGAGATAAATACAAATGACTTAAAAGTAGATACCTTTTGCGCCGGTGGAGCCGGTGGACAACATGTTAATAAAACGGAATCGGCAGTTCGTATCACCCATTTGCCTACCGGAATTATTGCCCAGTGCCAGGATGAAAAATCACAGATGAAAAATAGAGACAAAGCCATGCGGGTATTACGGGCGAGAATACTTGAGCAAGCTCAAGCAGCCGCTCATGCGGAAGTAGCTGATGCTCGTAAATCGCAAGTGGGTACGGGAGACCGTAGTGAACGAATACGCACATATAACTTTCCTCAGGGACGCGTAACAGACCATCGAGTAGGGGTAACCCTGCATAAATTGGATATGGTTTTGGAAGGTGACCTGGACGATATTATCAATGTGCTTATAAACACTGCACAAGCGGAGAAATTGAAAGAGGCGGAATAAACCGTGACGGATGGTAAACAGTGGACAATCGGTGAGGTATTACAATGGACGGCGCAGTTCTTTGGCGATAAGGGAATTCATAATTTCCGTTTAGACGCGGAAGTGCTGTTGGCACATGTATTAAAAACTGACCGGCTGCGTTTGTACGTTGATTTTCATAAGCCACTGCAACCAGAGGAATTGTCGACTTATCGTACGCTTATTAAACAACGGACCCAGCGAATTCCGGTTGCCTATTTGACGGGGAACAAGGAGTTCATGGGTCTTTCCTTTTATGTCTGTCCGGCGGTACTTATCCCCCGATCAGATACGGAAATTTTAGTTGAAACGATATTAGCTCGGATTAATCAAGAAGAGCAAGTGAAGATTGTTGACGTAGGGAGCGGCAGTGGTGCCATTATTATCAGCCTTTTAAAGAATCGGCTACATGCATTGGGGATAGCAGTGGACATTTCAAAGGAAGCGCTCGACGTCGTGCAGAAGAATGCTTTTCAACATGACGTGGCGGAGCGGCTTCGCCTTGTCCACGGCGATCTATTAGAGCCAGTATGTTCTGAAAAGGTGGATATCATTGTTTCTAACCCTCCTTACATACCGACCAAGGATATCAAAGGCTTGCAGCAGGAAGTACAGAACGAGCCAGTGATAGCGTTGGATGGTGGAACTGATGGGCTGAACTATTATCGTAAGCTGATTGAACAAAGCCAAGCAGTATTGATGATAGGTGGGATATTGGCCTTTGAAGTCGGTATCGGTCAGGCAGATCAAGTAGCAAAACTCATACGGGAGACCAGTGTATATACGGATATCGAAGTGATCAAAGACTACAGTGGTATAGAGAGGGTCGTTATTGGACGGAAGAGAGAAGGTTTTATATGCACACCCGTTTAATTAAAATAGATCCTGAGCATCCGGATATGGCGTTAATTGATGAGGCAGCCCAGGTAATTAGGGCTGGTGGCACGGTAGCCTTTCCGACAGAGACAGTCTACGGGCTAGGTGCAAACGGATTGGATGGTCATGCCGTTTGTAAAATTTTCAAGGCGAAGGGCCGTCCTTCCGATAATCCCTTAATTCTACATATCGCAACATTGAACGAACTGAGGCCCCTTGTGCGGGACCTCAGCGCTCAGGCCGATAAATTGATTCGGTTGTTTTGGCCCGGACCACTAACTTTAGTCCTGCCGCGCAGCAAACAAGTTCCGGATGAGGTGACAGGGGGATTGGATACGGTGGCTGTACGGATGCCTGATCATATCGTTGCTCAGCTTTTGATTGCTAAAGCCGGAGTGCCAATCGCTGCCCCAAGTGCCAACCGTTCCGGTCGGCCCAGCCCTACGTGTGCGGCCGCAGTGTGGGAGGATTTGCATGGAAAGATTGACTTGCTGATCGATGGGGGCAGCGGTGGGATAGGTGTAGAATCGACAGTCCTTGATGTGACCAAGGACATCCCGGTATTGCTAAGACCTGGCGGAATCACCTTGGAAGAACTACGTGACACTTTAGGGGAAATTGCATTTGATTCATCACTTGCGTTAGAATCGGCAGTCCCTAAAGCGCCAGGTATGAAATATACCCATTATGCACCAAGAGCTAGGGTGATTTTAATTGAAGGAGAGCAACCATTATCGCCAAAGATACTTCAAACCTTTGTTGATGCAGAACGTCAGAAAGGAACGCAGGTGGGAGCGCTGTTAACCGAGGAAATGGCGTCTCTTGTACGGGCAGATGTGGTTCACACTATGGGCAGTGCAAGGCAACCTTTGAGTATTGCGGCAAGATTATTTGGAGCACTACGCGATTTTGATAATACACAGGTAGAGGTTATCTTTGCCGAAGGAATATCCGAAGAGGGAATAGGGCTAGCGATCATGAATCGTCTCCGCAAAGCGGCGGGGTGTAATGTGATTAAGGTATAACTAACCTCATATATCCATATATATAACCATCGGCGCGATCCGATGGTTTTTATTTTTTAGCTAAGATAGTATAAGTTATATGAACCGCAGAGACGCAGAGAACGCAGAGAAATAAAAGTTTAAGCTAAATTTAAACCTATAAGCCGAAAGTAATTGAAGGGGGAGCGGTATGAGCCTTGTACGTTTGGTCTTACTTAGCACTGCGTTAGGGACCGATTTATTTTCTGTTGCTCTAGGGTTGGGCATGAACCGCTTCCGACTTCGTCAGATTATCAAGGCCAGTGTATATTTTTCGTTGGCCCATGTACTATTACTGCTATCTGGGTATTATCTTGGGCACATACTTGGACATTGCATTGAGCACATCGGCACACACCACAATCCCTTTTCAAGAGCGATGATGCAAAATTGGGCGGAAATATTAGGAGCTGTAGTACTTGTATTACTTGGTATAAATATGATTTGGGAAAATATAAAAGGAGATGAAGAAGAGGTATATCCGCATGCAGTGAGTCCGTTACAAGGACTAAACCTATGCTTGCTCGCCATTAGTGTAAGTTTGGATGCACTGGCTGTCGGCTTTGGGCTAGGCATGCTGGACATAGATCTGTTTTTGGTAAGCGTAGTGCTGGGGGCTATAATCTTTGTTATTGCTGTGGCTGGATTGCTGCTAGGGCGCCGATTGGGTATTATTATCGGTCATCGGGCTGAGCTGATTGGCGGGATCATACTAGTCTTAATGGGGATAAATGTGATGCTGTAGAGGCTAGAAGATACTAAACTAGAACAATATTTATCCTTGGCGTCATTGCATTATGGTGTTCAAAACGTCGTTTTTCCCTACTTTTCTTTTGTCATCCGAGTCTCTATTTTTATAGACAAGCTATACCAAAACAGGATTTTGCAATAATGAAGAGAATTTCTATTTTTATCGGGTTATACTATAAAATGAGGTGATCTAGGTGTTGCGAGTTTTATTCATCTGTACCGGCAACACATGCCGTAGCCCTATGGCAGAAGTGCTGTTTAGGGAGTTGGTGCAAAAGGGAAAAAGGGAGAACGAGATCATGAGTATCTCGGCTGGAGTGGCCGCATGGATAGATATACCGGCATCCTGGCAGGCCCTTGAGGTTATGAAACAGCAGGGGATTGATTTAGCTAAGCATCGTGCCCGTTCCTTAACCCCGGAGCTAGTACATGCAGCGGACTTGGTTTTGACAATGACGGAGTATCATAAAGATGCGGTTTTAGCATTGGTGCCCGAAGCTACAGAAAAAGTGTATACGATTCGAGAATTCGCCGCAGGTGAGGCAGGGGATGTAGTGGATCCGTACGGCGCGTCCGTAGAGGTATATCGGGAATGTGCAAGTGAGCTTAGTAAATATTTAACGAAATCTTGGGATAAAATACTGAAATTTACCGAAGTTAATGAAGGGAAAATCACTTCAACGTAGAATTAAAAAGAATATATTTTGCCTTGGGAGGTGCTCTGCGTGCAAGTCGCAATTGGAGCGGATCATGGAGGATTTCGATTAAAAGAAGAACTGAAACAGTTGTTGACTGAAATGGATATCCCATATCGGGATTTTGGTACCTATTCGCTAGACTCAGTGGATTACCCCGATATTGCACAAGTATTGGCCCGGTCAGTAGCAAATGGTGAATATGACCGGGGCATTCTTTTGTGTGGAACAGGCATCGGCATGTCCATCGCTGCTAATAAAATCAAGGGGATCAGAGCGGCATTGGTACACGATGTATTCTCGGCTGAGGCGACTCGTGAACATAACGATAGCAACATATTATGTATGGGAGAGCGAGTTATCGGCTTTGGAGTAGCGAGGCTGATTGCCCGGACTTGGCTGGAGACTGCCTTTACGGCAGGTCGTCATGTTCAGCGGATTAATAAAATCGGGCTAATGGAGGGATGTTGAATGGATTCAACTAATCTCTTAACAGCTGTAATGCAGCTTTTGGCTGAAGTAGGAAAAGAAGCAGGATTAGGCCGAGAACAGATCTTGGTCGTTGGATGCAGCACAAGTGAGGTGCTTGGTGAGAAAATTGGGACCGCTGGATCCGACGCTGTCGCCAAAGTAATTATGGATGCATTGATCCAATATGCGGATGAGCACGGGATACGGCTGGCAATCCAATGTTGTGAACATTTAAACCGGGCATTGGTTGTGGAAAGGTTAACGGCTGCCGTATACGGATTAGAGATCGTTAATGTAATACCGGTCTGTGGGGCAGGCGGGGCACTAGCTGCAGAAGCGATGCGGACTTTATCAGATGCGGTAGTTGTGGAAAATATCCGGGCAAATGCCGGTATCGATATTGGCGAAACGTTAATTGGGATGCATTTAAGGGCCGTTGCTGTACCATTGCGACTTACGACACGTACAATCGGACAAGCCCGCGTTACGGCTGCCAAAACTCGTCCCAAACTTATCGGTGGCCCCCGAGCTATTTATGAAAAATGTTAGGTAAAGAACAATAACTACTTATTTTAAAGGAGACATACATAAAAATGGTGAATACGAAAAACTTAGTTCAAATTGATCCTGAGATACATGCCGCCATAAAGTGCGAATTAGATCGGCAGCGTAACAAACTGGAGCTAATAGCTTCGGAAAACTTTGTAAGTAAGGCCGTAATGGAAGCTCAAGGGTCTGTACTTACCAACAAATATGCTGAAGGCTATCCCGGAGCCCGGTATTACGGGGGCTGCGAATGTGTGGATGTGGTGGAAAACCTCGCCCGTGATCGAGCTAAGGAACTTTTTGGAGCGGAGTATGTAAACGTACAGCCTCACTCCGGCGCACAGGCAAACACGGCCGTCTATTTTGCAACGTTACAGCACGGCGATACGGTTCTGGGAATGAATTTAGCCCATGGCGGTCATTTGACCCATGGTAGTCCGGTTAACATATCGGGAAAGTACTTTAATTTTATCCCTTATGGAGTGGATGAACATTCCCACCGGATCAACTATGATGAAGTACGTAAACTGGCGGTGGACAACAAGCCAAAGATGATTGTAGCAGGGGCCAGTGCCTATCCGCGGATTATCGATTTTGAAGCATTAGGCGCTATTGCCAGGGAAGTTGGAGCGATCCTGATGGTGGATATGGCTCATATTGCTGGTTTGGTCGCGGCAGGACTGCACCCAAGTCCGATACCACATGCCGATATTGTAACAACAACGACACATAAAACTTTACGCGGGCCACGGGGCGGTATGATTTTCTGCCGCGCAAGCTACGGTAAAGCAATTGATAAAGCGATTTTCCCTGGAATTCAAGGCGGACCTTTAATGCATGTAATTGCAGCCAAGGCAGTTGCACTAAAGGAGGCATTAGATCCTAGCTTCAGCGAATATCAAGGTAAGATTATAGCTAACGCCCAGGCTTTAGCAGAGGCGCTTACCGCTAAAGGGTTTAAACTTGTCTCCGGAGGAACGGATACTCATTTAATGCTAGTGGATTTACGCCCGCAGGATCTAACTGGTAAATTAGCAGAACACTTGTTAGATGAGGTTGGCGTTACGGTTAATAAAAATGCAATTCCTTTTGATACTAAGAGTCCTTTTATTACGAGCGGTATACGGATTGGGACTCCCGCTTTGACCAGTAGGGGACTTGATGCTAACTCTATGCGCGAAATTGCTGAAATAATCGCATTAGTATTACTTAGCAATGGTGAAGAAAGTGCAATGCAGCAGGCGCGGGAGAAAGTTACCACACTATGCTCGAAATTCCCTATGTACGAGTGATCGAACTTAGACACGGGAGGACGCAAGCATGAATGTAAGGGTTTTAGACCATCCATTAATTCAACACAAATTGAGTTTCTTACGTGATGAAAAAACAGGTACGAAGGATTTTCGGGAACTTCTAGAAGAAATTGCGACTCTTATGGCCTATGAAGTTACGCGGGATTTTCCGTTGGAAGAGATAGAAGTCCAAACTCCGGTAGCTAAAACTAAAGCCAAGGTGATCAGTGGCAAAAAGGTAGGCGTCGTACCAATTTTGCGTGCCGGGCTTGGTATGTTAGGCGGAATATTAAAATGTATCCCTGCTGCGAAAGTGGGGCATATCGGAGTATATCGTGATCCTGAGACGCTACAGCCGGTTGAATATTACTGCAAGCTTCCTACCGATATTGAAGAACGCGAATTTATTCTGATCGACCCAATGCTAGCTACTGGTGGCTCTGCCGCGGCGGCCATCGGCTTCCTGAAGGAAAGGGGAGCTAAACATGTGAAGCTGATGTGTTTAGTAGCAGCGCCGGAGGGGATAAAGCATGTTAATTCATACCATCCCGATGTTGAAATCTATACTGCCGCGGTGGATGAGAGACTGAATGAGCATGGGTATATCGTACCAGGCCTCGGCGATGCCGGGGACCGTCTGTTTGGAACTAAATGAGACCTAGCTGGGATGAGTATTTTATGGAGATCACGCGGGTTGTGGCTTCCCGCTCTACTTGTTTACGGCGACAGGTAGGCTGTGTCATCGTAAAGGATAAACGACTATTAACCTCAGGGTATAATGGTGCGCCCAGTGGCTTGGCCCATTGTAGTCAGGCGGGATGTATTCGACAGCGGGAGTGTATTCCGTCTGGTGAGCGGCAGGAGTTGTGCCGGGGTCTACATGCGGAACAAAATGCGCTTGTACAGGCCGCATTGCATGGGGTAAGCGTGGCGGGTGGCACTTTGTATTGTACGCATCAGCCATGTATCACCTGTACGAAAATGATTATAAATGCCGGTATTGGGAGGGTGCTGTTCGAAAACTGCTACCCGGATGTCTTGGCTAGGGCCATGTTTGACGAAGCTGGTATTGAGATTGTATATGTAAAGAATAACCCTGAAAGGGGGTGTAATTCATGAAATATCGCCAAATACGTCTGCCCAAACTTAATGGACTTACACCAAATCTCGAAGGAACTTTACTAAAGCTGGCGGAGGAGCTCGGGGAACTTTGCCGTGAGGTAGGTAAACACCGGGGCATGAGCGGTGAAACAAAAAGCCTCCCAAGAGAGGAAGTTTTTGCGAACATCGCCGGAGAATTACTCGATGTTGCTCAGACAGCGGTTTCTATGATGTATGTTTTAGAAGAACAATATAATGTGGATATTGAGGATGCGCTAAAAATGCATATGGATAAGCTTATTCGCAAAGGTTATCTTAAAATAGAGGACTAGTAGTATGTACGATGCTCTCTGGTTCATTGACAAGGGAAAACCCATGGGGTACAATGTTGTGAGGCGCAGAAATGAGGTGTAAATGGTGGACACATATATATTTGGATTTATGGTAGCTGTTGTAATTGCGTATTTTACTACGCCGCATGTAAAGGAATTTGCGATAAAATCAGGAGCGATGGATACACCGGATGAAAGAAAAGTACACAGTAAACCAATACCGCGTATGGGTGGATTAGCAATATATATTGCGGTAATCGCCGCGATTTTTTTCAGTATGAAAATGAATCAGCAAATATTGGGTATTATATTAGGTGGAACCGTGATGCTGACGGTGGGTATTATTGATGATCTTAAACAGTTATCAGCAAAGGTTAAACTAACAGGGCAAATTTTGGCGGCATTAGTACTCGTTGCCTTTAACATACGTATAGAATGGATCACGAATCCTTTCGGGTCGATGATTTATCTGGATTATTTAAGTATCCCGATAACAATTCTGTGGGTAGTGGCTGTTACAAATACAGTGAATTTGATCGATGGACTCGATGGGTTAGCTGCGGGGGTATCCTCTATTGCTTCAATAACAATTTGTATTGTTGCGTTGCAGCAGAATTTATGGATTGTGGCGTTATTGACTGCAATTATCGCTGGGAGTGCATTGGGGTTCTTGTTTCATAATTTTAATCCTGCAAAAATATTTATGGGTGATACAGGAAGTTTGTTTCTTGGCTATATGCTTTCGGCGGTCTCGGTAATGGGTGCGGTCAAAGGTGCGGCAACGATAGCATTGTTTGTCCCTATCGTTGCATTAGGCTTGCCGATTATGGATACGGCTTTTGCGATAATAAGACGTTATACAAACGGAGTGCCTATTTTTCGTCCGGATAAAGGACATTTGCATCATCGTTTGCTAGCGATGGGGCTAACCCAGAAACAAGTAGTGCTTAGTATGTACCTGATTAGTGGGATGCTCGGGGCCAGTGCGATTATGATTACAGAAGTAAGCCGGTTCAACGCGTTCTTGATCGTAGCTACAATTACTACCGTAGCCGTATTTGGGGCTAAGAAGATTGGTGTGTTAGATATTCATGAGAAAAATGTAGATGCTTAAGTGATTGCGAAAAAGGATTAGGGATGAGGGATTAGGGATGAGGGATTGTAACGGGGTTTTATCGACCCTATTCCTTATTCCCTGATCTCCTTTTACTGAGGAGTGGTAATTATGAAGCCAATTAAGATCTTGGTTATTTTTGGGACAAGGCCGGAAGCAATAAAAATGGCGCCCGTTGTTCTTCAGTTGCAAAAGTTCCCTCAATATTTTAATACAATGATTGCAGTAACGGCTCAACATCGGGAGATGTTGGACCAGGTACTTGATTTATTTTGCTTGAAACCGGATTTCGATTTAGATATTATGCAATCCGGTCAAACTTTATTTGATGTAACAACTCGGGCGCTTACCGGACTAAACAGCGTTATGGCTGAAGCCAAACCTGATATGGTTCTGGTCCATGGAGATACAACAACAACCTTTACAGGGGCGCTTGCAGCCTTCTATCATCAGGTCGCGGTGGGGCACGTGGAAGCTGGTTTGCGGACACAACAGAAGTATTCACCGTATCCGGAAGAGGTTAATAGGCGTTTGGCAGGCGTTTTAGCGGATTTGCATTTTGCGCCTACAGAGACCTCCTATCAAAACTTACTGAATGAAGGTGTCTCAGCTCAAGATATCATGATTACGGGTAATACGGTGATTGACGCTCTGTTACAAACTACTTGTGCGGAGTATAAATTTAGCGATCCATTATTGCAGGATTTAGATTTTGCGAATAAAAGGATAATTTTAGTAACGACGCATCGTCGCGAGAATTTAGGCGAGCCCATGCGCAACTGTTATACAGCATTACGGCGTATTACAAGGGAATATAAAGATGTTGAAGTTATTTTTCCGGTGCATCGCAATCCTAAGGTGAGAGAAGTAGTTGAGTGTGAGTTGGGGGACTGCAAGCAAGTAAGGCTAACAGAACCCCTTGATTATGAGCCTTTTGCTAATTTAATGGCTAGGTCACATCTTATCCTAACAGATTCCGGAGGGATACAAGAGGAGGCTCCTTCTTTAGGTAAGCCTGTTCTCGTACTGCGGGATACTACCGAACGTCCAGAAGCTATTATGGCTGGTACAGTTAAGTTGATTGGAACTGAAGAAGAGGACGTTTATCGTGAAACAAAACTGCTTCTTGATAATCACGGGGAGTATTTCCGCATGGCCACTGCCGTTAATCCGTACGGAGATGGGAAGGCCTCAGAGCGTATCATGAAAGGGATACTTCGTTATTTTAAAAGATTTATATAGTTTAGGAAGGGTATTTGATATTCATAGCGAATACATAAATGGTTACAATAATAATACATCCTCATAAGGTTTTTGTGGGCATTGCATGTCAGACCACTAGACCAATACATATATAGAAAAAAAGATGTTTTACAATGTTATAGCAGGATTTTGTCGAAACACGACGAATTAAAATGTTTGTCCAAAAATAATTTGAGTGATAGTGAACTTTTAGTGTTAAATATGACATTCTGAATTGGTATAAAGTTTTAGGATGATGGAAATAATACACGTGATTTGTCAAGACTTGGAGGTAATTTATGGACAAGGAAGACAAACGCGAGATATTGAAGGCTTTAGGTTCAGTGGGTAATGTTAGTTTTGCCCTTGTTTCATCAGTTATAGTAGGTCTGTTGCTGGGAAAATGGATTGATACATATTTGGATACATTCCCATGGGGAACAACTGTTGGTATTGTATTTGGAATGGCGACAGGGTTGTGGAGTATATATTATCAAATTATGAATAAGAAGTAAGTTACATAGAAAGAGTGGCTGATGGGTGAATAATTTCTTAGCTAGTGCTAAACAAACCTGTATTATGATGGGATTATTCCTCACGGTGTGTATGTTAATTGCCTGGGCGTTTGGCCGCGGTGATGGAGTACCAAGCCTGCTACTTGGGGGATTGGGCAGTTATATTTATTTTTTTCTTCTAGCCTATCGTGTATATAAATCGGCAGATATGCATCCATTAGTAGCGATACGCTACATGCGTGCAGGGTCAGGTTTGCGACTTGGTTTAATCTGTGCATTTGTCGTAATAGGGCTAAAAATACCTGGAATTAAGTTCTTGCCTTTGTTTTTAGGTTTATATACATATCAGTTTGTAGTGCGTATTGAAAGTTTGCTGACTGTTTTAACAGCATACCTCAGAGAAAAGAAATTATAGAAAGGGGTGATATTGTGAGTGAACATAGTGGTGGTGGCGGACACATAGGAGTGCATCCGCATTGGGATATAGGTCCCTTTGTGGTTAATGCAGACACGATAATTATGACCTGGATAACGATGGCTATTATTCTCATTGTTGGTTTTTTAGCGGCGCGTACAGTAGGAAAACAAAGAGTACCGAGCGGCGCTCAAAATTTTCTGGAAATGATATTTGAGAATTTAGGAAGTCAGTTCGAACAGACGCTAGGGTCAAAAGCAAATCGTTTTGCGCCTTTGCTAATAACGCTTTTCTTGTTCTTACTGGTTGGAAACTGGTTAGGCTTAATACCTAAATTTTCTTCTCCGACCAATGATTTGAATACAACCTTTGGCATGGCGCTGATGGTCATGTTGATTGTACATCTGTCAGGGATCATGGATAAGGGAGTCATCAAATATTTCAAGCATTTTCTAGAGCCAAATCCCATATTCCTGATTATTCATGCGGTCGAAGAAATTTCCAAACCAACGACATTAGCTTTTCGTCTATTTGGTAATATTCTAGCCGGCGAGATTTTGATTTTCATACTTGTTTCACTGGTTCCGATTTGGATGCCGGTGCCAAACGTAATTTGGTTAGCATTCAGTGTATTTGTTGGGGTAATCCAGGCGTTCATCTTTACCATGCTTTCGATGTCTTATATCTCGAATGCAGTTCAAGATGAACACCATGATTAATAAGCTATTTAGTACTTATTCTCGATATTGATGATGTGGAAAGGAGGGAAATCATTATGGAACAAGCTTATATTATTGTGGCTTCTGTGCTCGCAGCCAGTTTAGCTATTGGTTTAGCAGCTATTGGTGCTGCTCTCGGGGACAGTGCAGTAACTGCCAAAGCAATTGAGGGTATGGCAAGACAACCCGAAGCAAAAGGAACTATCTTAGTTAACATGCTTATCTCTGTTGGTTTGATTGAGTCTATACCTATTATTGCTGCTGTTATCGCAATCGTTCTTGTTTTCGCTAACCCCTTTGTAAAATAGTGGCAGTACCTGAGGCGATCAGCAAGGGTATATCCCTTGCTGTCGCCTTACATTAGCACGTAAATGAGAGGAGGGAGCTCCGTGATCGAGATCAACGCGACTTTAATCGCGCAAATAATACACTTTTTGCTTTTAATGACTTTGCTGACTTGGGTGGCTTATAAGCCTATTACCAAGGCATTGGCTGATCGTCAGGCTTACATAAGTGATGCTATTAACACAGCGGAACAACAGCAGGCTGATGCAGCTAAACTGAAACAGGAATATCAGGCCTTACTGGTACAAGCCAGAAATGAGGCGCAGGCAATCATAGATAAAGCTACAAATCTTGGGGAGAAAACTCGGGAAGGCATTATTCGTGAAACAAAAGAAGAAACCACGAAGATGTTAAAACAGGCGCAGGCGGAGATTGCCCGGGAACAGGAAAAGGCTATAAACGACCTTCGTGCCGAAGTGGCAACCCTATCAGTATTAGTAGCTGGCAAGATTATCGGCCAAAAATTGGATGCACAGAGTCATGACAAGCTAGTGCAAGACTTTATTAGCCAATTGGATAATAAAGGAGCGGATGGTTTGCCATGCTAGCAAATGAAGCGGCTCCCAAATATGCAAAGGCTTTGTTTGAATTAGGCGAACGTGATGGCAAACTTGATATTTTTAACGAACAGCTAAAAATAGTTGCCACAGTGTTTAATACACATGGGGATCTTGGTCAACTCATGTTTCATCCTCAGGTAAAAGCCGAGGTTAAAAAAGATACTTTGCAAAAGTTATTTGGTCAAGACATTGATAAGATAATTATGAATTTCCTGATGCTGTTGGTAGATCGCCATCGTGTTTCAGGTATTAATAATATCTGGAATGAATTTCGGCATCTTTTTAATGCTGCTAAAAACCTGGAGGAAGCTGAAGTTATAACTGCAGTATCCATCAGTGAAACAGTAAAGGCTGCCCTTCAACAGAAATTATCCATAGTAACAGGTAAAAACGTTGTTTTGCATATGAAAGTTAATCCGTCTATTGTTGGCGGTGTGGTTGTGCGTATCGGCGACAAACTGATTGATGGCAGTATTGTAAGCCAGTTGGCAAACCTGCGTCGCGTATTGACTAGTTCTAAACTCACAAGATTGGGGTGATAAACTGACATGACACTAAGACCAGAAGAAATTACGTCGATTATTAAGCAGCAAATCGAAAACTATCAAGTAGATTTGGATGTAGACGAAATAGGTACTGTTATCGATGTCGGGGATGGTATCGCCCGTATTCACGGACTGGGTAAAGCTATGGCTGGTGAGCTACTGGAGTTCCCCAACGATGTTTACGGCTTGGTACTTAACCTGGATTCAGATAGCGTTGGTGCAGTATTGATGGGTGGAGAAACAGACATCAAAGAGGGCGACACTGTAAAGCGTACAAGTCGAGTTATGGACGTACCAGTCGGGGATGCCATGATTGGTCGTGTAGTTAACGCTTTAGGCCTGCCCATTGATGGAAAAGGACCCATCGCAACTACCAAAAGAAGACCCATTGAATCTCCCGCCCATGGTATCGCAGATCGGAAATCGGTGCATCAACCCTTATTCACCGGACTAAAAGCGGTTGACTCTATGATCCCAATCGGACGCGGGCAGCGGGAACTAATTATTGGTGACCGGGGAACCGGTAAAACTGCAGTTGCAATTGATACAATCATTAACCAAAAGGGCCAGGATGTTATCTGTATCTATGTTGCTATAGGTCAAAAGGCATCAACTGTTGCCCGTATCGTACACACATTAGAGCAAGCGGGCGCGATGGATTATTCCATTGTTGTTGCTGCTACCGCCAGTGAAGCTGCACCGTTGCAATATATTGCACCATATGCCGGTGTATCCATTGGTGAAGAATTTGCGCATCAGGGCAAACATGTGCTCATTGTTTATGATGATCTTTCCAAACATGCCGCCGCTTATCGCGCGATGGCGCTACTACTCCGTCGTCCACCAGGCCGCGAGGCGTACCCTGGAGACGTATTCTATCTACACTCCCGTTTGTTAGAGCGTGCTGCTAAATTGAGCGATGATTTAGGTGCTGGTTCCATAACCGCTTTGCCGATTATCGAAACTTTGGCCGGCGACGTATCTGCATATATTCCTACAAACGTAATCTCCATTACTGACGGACAGATTTTCTTGGAGAGCGAACTTTTCTATTCCGGTATCCGTCCTGCAATCAATGTCGGACTATCCGTATCTCGTGTAGGTGGTTCCGCTCAGATTAAAGCAACTAAGCAGGTTGCTGGTCCGTTGCGCCTTGATTTGGCTCAATACCGGGAAATGGCGGCTTTCGCTCAGTTCGGTTCTGATTTGGACAAAGCTACCCGCGCGCTTATCGACCGTGGTGAGCGTATGACCGAATTGTTAAAACAGCCACAGTATCAGCCGATGTTGATCGAAGAACAAGTACTTGTGTTGTATGCGGGCACAAATGGCTATCTTGATGATTTACCGGTTAGTGCGGTTGGTAAATTTGAAAAAGGGATCTTAAGATTCATCAAAGCAACATATCCGGAAATTGTAAAAGCTATTCGTGAAGAAAAGCTAATTTCTAAAGATACGGATGCTGCGTTGAAAAAAGCGATTAAAGAATTTAAAGACACCTTCGCGGCGGTTGATGAGGTCGGCGCGTAGAGAGAGAGGTGATGCGGCATGGCAAGCGCTCAGGATATACGGCGCCGTATTCGCAGCGTAAAAAACATCCAGCAGATTACTAAGGCCATGAAAATGGTTGCGGCTGCACGCTTGCGCCGTGCACAGGAACGCGCGATCAGCAGCCGGCCCTACACGGGAAAGATTCGGGATATATTAACCAGTGTAGCTGGTGGTATCGGGGAAACTACCCACCCGCTCTTGGAAGTACGCCAGGTTAACCGGATCGGTTATTTGATTATCGCTGCAGATAAAGGTCTGTGCGGAGCATATAACAGCAATGTGTTGAAAGAAGCAATGTCCCATGTGCGTCAGCAAGATAATCCGGCCATCTTTGCCATTGGCCGCAAAAGCCGTGATTACTTTAAACGACGGGGCTATAAAATTGACCGGGAGATGTCCGGGTTTTCCGAAAAGCCGACCTACGAAAACGCCCGTGCTATCGCTCAGGCGATAGTAGGGATGTATATCGAAGGAGAGGTGGATAAAATCCACCTGGTTTATACCCAGTTTGCATCGCCGGTTCAAACAAATCCAACTACTATGCAGTTACTACCCGTTGCCAGTGAGGATACTCAGGGTGATGCTGTGCAACAGGAGTATATATTTGAACCTTCGGGTGATGTCGTATTAGATCTGCTACTGCCAAAATATTTGGAAACGGTAATTTACGGTGCTTTATTACAGGCGAGCGCCAGCGAATTGGGGTCCCGAATGACGGCAATGGCGAATGCGACAGATAACGCTCAGGAACTAATCGGAAAACTTACTTTATCATATAACAAGGTTCGCCAAGCCAACATTACTCGGGAACTTGCTGAAATTGTCGGCGGCGCGGAAGCCTTGAAGTAAAGGAGGGGAAAAGGCAATAATGCAAAATATCGGAAAAATTATACGGGTTATTGGACCTGTAGTAGATATCGAATTTTCCCCCGAGAATCTGCCGAAAATTTACAACGCCGTAAAAATTCAAGGCACCAATGGTGACTTTGAAGTCAAAGTAACGGTGGAAGTAATGCAGCATTTAGGTGATAACCAGGTTCGGGCAGTTGCGATGTCTTCAACTGATGGTATCACACGGGGCATGGAAGCAGTTGACACAGGAGCTCCTATTGCTGTACCTGTAGGTAATGAAGTCTTGGGACGTATCTTTAACGTGTTAGGCGAAACAGTAGATAAAGGTGAGCCGGTTGTAGCAAAGGAATACTGGCCTATTCACCGCCCTGCGCCAAGTTTTGAGGATCAGGAAACTGGAACTGAAATTCTAGAGACGGGGATTAAAGTTGTTGACCTTCTAGCACCTTATTCTAAAGGCGGTAAAATTGGTCTGTTCGGTGGTGCAGGGGTTGGTAAAACAGTACTAATTATGGAGTTAATCCGTAATATTGCTACCGAGCATGGCGGCTATTCCGTTTTTGCAGGCGTAGGTGAGCGTACTCGTGAGGGTAATGACCTTTGGATGGAAATGAAGGAATCCGGGGTTATCGATAAAACTGCCTTGGTATACGGACAAATGAACGAACCACCTGGTGCCCGTATGCGCGTCGGCCTGTCTGGTTTGACCATGGCTGAATACTTCCGTGATGTACAAGGTCAGGACGTATTATTATTTGTAGATAATATTTTCCGTTTCATTCAGGCAGGCTCCGAGGTATCGGCCTTATTGGGCCGGATGCCTTCAGCGGTAGGCTATCAGCCTACTCTGACGACTGATATTGGTGCGCTGCAAGAGCGTATTACGTCTACCAAAAAGGGCTCTATCACCTCCGTACAGGCCGTCTACGTGCCTGCGGATGACTTGACTGACCCCGCTCCGGCCAATACTTTTGCGCATTTAGATGCGACAACCGTATTATCCCGTCAAATTGCCGAGTTAGGTATCTATCCGGCAGTGGATCCGCTGGATTCCACATCCCGTATCCTTGATCCTAATGTTATTGGCGAGGAGCATTATCAAACCGGCCGGGCGGTACAGGCTATTCTGCAGCGTTATAAAGAATTACAGGATATTATTGCAATCTTAGGGATGGAAGAGCTGTCTGATGACGACAGAATAACCGTTGCTCGGGCGCGTAAAATCCAACGTTTCTTGTCGCAGCCGTTCTTTGTGGCGGAAGCCTTTACAAATATGCCAGGTAAATATGTTCCACTCAAAGAAACAATTCGTGGCTTCCAGGAAATTATGGCCGGTAAGTATGATGACCTGCCGGAAAATGCATTCCACATGGTCGGGACGATTGAAGAGGCTGTCGAGAAAGCTCGCAAATTGAAGGGGGAATAGGTAATGGCTACCATTCGCCTAGAGATTGTAACCCCTGAACGCTCTGTGTATAATCAGGACGTTGAGATGGTTATCGCCCGTGCTACTGATGGAGACATCGGTATATTAGCGGGGCATGCGCCGCTAATTGCTGGGCTTGCGATTGCCCCGCTCCGTATCAAAAAGGAAGAGGGCGAAGAGCAGATCGCGATAACCGGTGGTTTCATTGAGGTTCAACCTGACAAGGTGACAGTTCTTGCTGCCACCGCTGAAACGGCGGAAGAAATTGACGTTAAGCGGGCGGAGGAAGCAAAAAAACGCGCCGAAGAGCGACTGAAGTCCGGTAGATCGGAGTTTGATGTCGCGCGGGCCGAGATTGCACTACAAAGAGCATTGGCTCGTCTGAAAGTCGTTGAGCATTTCAAACATAAATAAAAAGAAAGCCTTGAACTACGCAAAGTAGCTCAAGGCTTTCTTTTTATTTATCCAAACAGACACCGTTATTGCCAGGCACGGCAAAGGATAAAATGGCTACTTTTTGGCAATAGTATGGATGGAGGGGAAAATAAACTATGCATAATAAACATAGAGTTGGTTTAGGCTTATTAATCGGTGTGATAGCAATTATGTTACTATTGTCTTCATCAAGTGAAATCGTTTTAAGTTCCACCCCGGAAAATATTACATCACTAGAACATGCATTTATAGCGACTGGCGCGGAATTGAAAGAGGTATCTATCAGTGGTTGGGTTCGGGTAAATACCAAGGAGACTGATTTAGGGGCGCTAAATGATCTTGCTATTAGGATTGCCCACGAACTTTCGGAACCTGAAAGCACAGTCATATGTAACACGATTTCGGGATCTGGTCAAACAACTATTCGAGCTATTACTCAGAATGAAAAACAGAATGTTACCGCTACCGTACAAGTTATGGAACAACTGTTGAATAATCCGGAGACATATCTACTTATTGATATCGAGAAAAAAGATGGCTCAACGGGAATTGGGTGTTTTGAACAGAAGATTTTAGGTATTATACGTAAAAATGGCGAACAGTATACAATTACTACTTGCTTGTCCGGATGGGTGAATGGTAAACTAGAGGAGGAAAAAATGACTCGATTAGCTAAACAAGCCTTTTTGAGCGTTAACGGACGTGTTATCGAGGGAATTAATACCCCACAATTCGTTAGTTACGCTGGCATAACGGAAGCAATAGACCGCTCAGTATGTGTCGGGAAAAATTCCATAAATTTGAATATTGCAATGAGGCATAATAATATTGAGCAACGTACGTATGTTACGGCAGCCACGCCGTTAATAACACACGAGTATTAGTTGCCTGATTGCGTAATGGGAGGATAAGTCGTGGAAAAGCTAGTTGTGACCGGAGGGGTAAAACTTTCCGGAAGTGTCAAAGTCAGCGGTGCTAAAAACGCCGTTTTACCTGTAATCGCGGCCTCCCTTCTTGCGAATACACCAAGTACTTTATTGGAGATACCAGACCTAGATGATGTTAGAACAATCTGTGAGGTACTTGAGCATCTAGGTGCTAAGGTGGAAAAGATAGACAGGGAAACCTATCAAATAGACAGCAGTAACATTACTAGCTGCGATGCCCCCTATGATCTTATACGCAAGATGAGGGCATCATTTCTAATCATGGGACCGCTACTAGCTCGTATGGGTAGTGCAAAGATATCATTACCCGGCGGCTGTGCTATCGGTTCACGTCCCATTGATCTCCATCTTAAGGGTTTTGAAGCCCTAGGTGCGGATATTATAATTGGTCATGGTTTTATTGAGGCTAGAGCTCCCCATGGTTTGACCGGCACAAGAGTCTATCTGGATTTTCCCAGTGTGGGAGCTACCGAAAACATTATGATGGCTGCCAGTTTAGCCCAAGGACAAACGATTATAGAAAATGCGGCGGAAGAGCCTGAAATTGTTGATTTAGCTAACTACATTAATATCATGGGTGGCAAAGTAAAAGGGGCCGGCACTAATATTATTAAAGTTGATGGCGTTAAGGAATTGCGTGGTGCCTCACATACAGTTATACCTGATCGTGTTGAGGCGGGAACATACATGGTAGCTGCAGCTATAACTGGTGGAAATATTCTGATTGAAAATGTAATTATTGATCACTTAAAACCAGTTGTGGCGAAGCTGAAAGAAGCCGGTGTTTCTATCTCAGAGGAGGGCACTGGTATACGTGTAATTGGAGGACAACAGCTTTTAAAAGCTGTGGATATTAAAACTCTGCCTTATCCCGGCTTCCCTACGGACATGCAGGCTCAATTTATGGCCCTGATGACGGTTGCATACGGTACTAGTATCGTCACAGAAACAGTGTTTGAGAATCGGTTTATGCATGTTGACGAACTTAAACGTATGGGTGCTCATATCAAGATAGAAGGACGCAGCGCTATAGTAGAGGGTATTAGGAAACTGACAGGTGCTCCCGTTAAGGCGACCGATTTACGCGCCGGAGCTTCGTTGCTGCTGGCAGGACTCGTTGCTGAGGGGGAGACAGAGATTAGCTGTATTCATCATATTGATCGAGGATATGATGATATTGAACAAAAGTTTAGGGGTCTAGGCGCGAACATACGCCGGATAACAGTATAAAGGATAGGGAGTAGGGGAATAACCACGGCTTAATTAAATGAACTAATACATTATGAAATCATATAAAAGTCTGAAGGACTCGAGCCTTCAGACTTTTTGTTTGCGTTGTTTTCCCCTATTTTCTACTCCCTAACTTTCCATACATATATTATTGCTTCAGCCAATATATTTAGAAAAAGGGGAAAAGGAGGAATTAGTACGTGCGATGGATACTGACAAGCTTAGTGCTAATTATAATTTCGCTAATTGCGATTCCGTCTATAATAGTTAGGGGAGTGGATTATCGTACATCGTCCTACCATCCTGCTAAAACGGATGATGGAGTAATGATCAAAGTGTACTTGCATGAACAGAAGCAAATTAAAGAAATGAACTTCGAGGAATATGTTAAAGGTGTAGTAGCGGCTGAGATGCCCGCAGAATTTGATTTAGAAGCACTAAAGGCACAGGCGGTAGCAACTAGGACTTATGCGGCACGTAATATGCCTATGTTTGGTGGAACAGGGTCATTCTCACATCCCGGGGCGGATATATCGACTTCTATCGACGAAGGACAGGCATGGGTGGATCAAGAGACATTAAAAATCAGGTGGGGGGAGAATAAGTACAGCAACTATTGGTTAAAAATCAACCGGGCGGTGGAGGAAACAAGAGGAGTAGTAATAACGTACAACGGGGAAATGATCAACTCCGTATATCATTCAACAAGCGGAGGGCAGACAGAAGATTCTAGTGATATATGGGGTCAAACGATTCCTTACTTAAAAAGTGTAGCCTGTCCGTGGGATCAGAACTCTCCTCGCTATAAAGGGCAAAAACAGTTTACCCTAAATGAAATAGAAGGAGTATTAGGGCCAGATGCTGGCGTAATAACTGCGGTCCAAAACGGTAAAAGTGATTTAGTACAGATTATCGAGAAAACATCATCCGGACGTGTGAAAAGGGTTCGGATAGGCAGCAAGGTGTTTGACGGTACGGTAGTGCGGGAAAAACTGGGATTACAATCAACTAATTTCATATGGGCAATCGAGGGAGATAAGGTGCGTTTTGATACAACAGGATATGGACATGGCGTAGGCATGTCTCAATATGGTGCCAATGGGTTAGCAAAAGAGGGAAAGGGCTATCAGGAGATATTAAAATATTTCTATCAGGGAGTACAATTGTCTAATATGTATGGAAGTTAGTTTAGGGACTGGGGGATGGGGACCGGGGATCAGGGGCTAGGCTTACTAAAAAATGTGCTGTCGTTTAGTTACTCTCGACCAGCACTTTTTATCCATGCCTAATTTCTGTTTCCCTGGTCCCCGACCCCCAGCCCCTAGGTTTAGATAGAATTAAAAATGGAGAGAATGAATAACGAGGTGGTGTTTATAAATGTCTCGTTATTTCATGAGATTATACCAAGGTTTGAAAAAAAGTTTTGCAGCAAAAATGAACCTGTCGCCGAGGCGCGAGCAGGTGGATGTAGCGGTATTATATATACTTACAGCGGCATTAATGTTAGTAGTATCAGCAGGATTGTTAGTCTATGGTGCAGTAAAAGACTACCGGGCAGAAAACCGCAAAACGGGAGAAATGGTAGCAACGGAGGTATTAGGCGTGCCCTCAAATAGGGGACAAGACATACAACAAATTAATCTATCACCGGTACCACCCAGTTCAGTACATCAGCAGGAGCAGTCCAACGTAGCAGGCAAAGGGTCAAAAGATCAGTCGATTAATAGTTCATCAGCACATAGGCGGGGGAAAATCTCAAAACCGATTAACGGGGCGATTACAGTTGGATATGGGTGGCGAGAACATCCGGTTTTCCAAGATTGGAGATTTCACTCAGGCATAGATATAGAAGCACCCATAGGTACGGAAGTGAAAGCTGCTTTAAGCGGCAAGGTAATGTTAATAAAGAGAGAACATAATAACATGATTGTTAAAACCACTGACGAAAGTGGTACAACTATCATCTATGGAAACCTGCAAAAATGCTACATAGAAACAGGTCAAATCATATCCCAGGGTGAGATAATCGGTGTCATGGGAGAAACTTCTTCATTAGGAGAAAATGGTCTGCATTTTGAAGTATGGCAAAATAATAAAAGTGTGGATCCCCAGAGCTTGATCGACTGGTAATTACGAGGGGCTAGGGGCTGGGGACGAGGGAACTAAAGCCTGAACAACTGTTAATATAGCCATAAATAGATATTCATCCTTATAAAGGGGCAGCTGAGAGTTTATTTTACTCTCTACCGCCCCTTTTTTATGCACTATTGATACTGTTAAAGCTCCGTTTTATGGCCCCTAACTCTAGTCCCTAGCCCCCGGCCCCTAGTCCCTATAAAAAATCTCCGCGCATTTTTTTAATTTGTCCGCATATACATTGTAGCAAAGTGAGGTATTGGAGGAATAGGAGCTCATGAAAGACTATATCCGTAAACGGGTGCTTGATATCAGTCAATATATTTTAGACAGCAAGCAAACAGTACGTCAAACGGCACAGGTGTTTGGTGTTAGTAAGAGTACAGTACACAAAGATGTAACAGAACGGTTGCCGACCATAAATAAACGGCTTTCCGTGAAAGTGAAAAGTATACTGGACCTCAATAAATCTGAACGGCATATTCGTGGTGGCGAAGCAACAAGAAAAAAATATAAGGATCCAATGGGTTATTAGACTGGGATAATGTATTACCAGAAGTCACGAGTCTAAGAAATAAACGAAAATATTTGAAGGAATTTGACGAAAAAAATAGAAGACTTAGGTAACTATAAGTCTGCCTTTATTCGGTAATCATGCAGGTCTATCAAGAAGTTCTAATGTTTAACAAAATAAGAATAACTAAGCTCTTACCTACGCCAGAGGCGTGGTGTGAGCTAAGTTTTTCCAAGTGTTATTTGGACAACCATGTCGTTTTGCGTTATTTACATAAAAGGTTCCCGGTATGCAGGAGAAAGGGGATACATAAGAGAATGTTTGGTTTAGTAAGGCGTTTATTCTTTGGTTTATCAATGGACATCGGGATTGATTTAGGAACAGCTAATTGTTTAGTCTACATAAAAGGGAAGGGCATTGTTTTAAGAGAACCATCGGTAGTAGCTATTGATAGGGATTCAAACAAAGTGCTAGCTATCGGTGAAGAGGCACGCCGTATGATAGGGCGAACACCAGGCAACATTATTGCAATTCGGCCTCTTCGTGAGGGCGTTATAGCCGATTATGATACAACGGAAAGCATGCTGCGGTATTTTGTGCAAAAAGTGTGCGGCCGGAAAACATTTTTTAAACCAAGAATCATGGTGTGTATACCTTCAGGGGTGACTACTGTTGAAAAGAGAGCTGTTCTTGAAGCAGCAATGCAAGCAGGTGCACGAAAAACATATTTCATTGAAGAACCGCTTGCGGCCGCATTGGGCGCTGGGTTGGTGATTTCCGAACCTTGTGGTTCCATGGTAGTAGATATCGGCGGTGGTACTAGCGATATTGCCGTGCTTTCATTGGGCGGCATTGTACTTAGTGAATCTCTTCGAATTGGGGGAGATAAGTTCGATGAGGCGCTAGTTCGCTATATTAAAAAGGAATATGGTTTGTTGATTGGAGAGCGTACTGCCGAAGCTTTAAAGATACAGATCGGCACTGTTTTTCCTAATATGCGTAAAGAGACGATGGAGATTCGGGGAAGAGACTTAGTCACCGGGTTACCAAAAACATTGCGTATTACTTCGGAGGAAACCTGTGAGGCACTGAGTGAGTCGGTCAGCCTAATCGTCGAGGGTGTAAAGTCTGTGCTAGAGAAAACTCCGCCCGAGTTAGGTGCTGATATTGTAGATAGAGGTATCGTGATGACTGGAGGAGGGTCTCTAATCCATGGTTTAGATAAGCTGATCAACCAAGAAACTGGTGTTCCCACATATCTAGCTGACGATCCATTATCCTGTGTTGCGCTCGGGACCGGAAAGGCCCTGGAATCCATAGAAACACTAAAAGATAGTTTAATGACTCTGAAACGGTCAGACTACTAAAAGGAGGTCACAATATGATCAGAGGCCTATATACGTCTGCATCGGGGATGACCGCTCAAATGATACTGACCGATGTGGTGACCAATAATCTGGCTAACGTGAATACTGTAGGCTTTAAAAAGGATATTGCAGTATCTAAGGAATTTCGTGAAATGCTAATTTATCGAATCAATGACCCGTCTGCGCGCAACATAACTTTTGAAAATACTGCGGTACCAGTCGGCATGTTAGGTACGGGAACAATGGTTGACGGGATATATACAGCCCATGCCCGGGGTGATCTTCGAAACACGGGTAATCCACTTGATGTTGCGATTACGGGGACAGGTTTTTTTGCGATTGATACGAAAAATGGAATTCGCTATACCCGGAATGGATCATTTTCATTAAGTAGTAACAAAGAGTTGGTTACCGTCTCTGGTGACCAGGTGCTAGGACAAAAGGGCCCAATTAGATTGGACGGGAAAACTGTAAAAATTGACGATAATGGTGGAGTATATAGCGATGGAGCGTTAGTAGACAACCTACGGATTCCCACATTTGCAGACTTGAATGTGCTGGAAAAAGAGGGCGCATATTTCCGAACGAGTAGGCCGGAACAAGAGATTATTGGACCGGTACAGGTACAACAGGGTTTTTTAGAAGGTGCGAATGTGAATACCATCAGCGAGATGGTAAATCTAATCAATGTATATCGCACTTATGAGGCTAATCAGAAAATGGTACAAACTCAGGATGATACTCTAGATAAGGCCGTTAATAACATAGCAAGTCTTTAAGACAGGTAAAAGAGACCTAATTTAGTACCTTAATACCAAACACCTGACAAGTAAGGAGGAATTCACTATGATGAGGGCACTCTGGACAGCGGCATCGGGCATGATGGCACAACAAGCAAATGTTGATGTTATCTCCAACAACTTAGCCAATGTGAACACAACTGGTTATAAAAAGACTCGTTTGGATTTCCAGGACTTAATATATCAAAATTTGCGTGATCCAGGAGCACAAAATGCACAAGGCAATCAATTACCAACAGGGTTACAACTGGGACATGGTGTAAAAGCTGTGGGCACTCAAAAAATTTACACACAGGGAACCTATCAGCAGACCGGAAATCCCCTTGATATGGTAATTGAGGGGAATGGCTTTTTTCAAATTACGATGCCAGATGGTAGCCTTGCTTATACGAGGGATGGAGCGTTGAAAAAAGACGGACAAGGTCGCATCGTAAACACGGATGGTTATTTACTTGAACCACAAATTACGATACCTGAAAATGCCACGTCGGTTAGTATCACTTCCGATGGCACAGTGTCTGTGATAATACCTGGTAATAACACGCCTCAAGAAATAGGGCAGATTCAACTTGTTAGCTTTGTTAATCCGGCCGGGCTTAATAACACGGGGCGTAACTTGATGACAGAAACGGCTGCATCCGGCAATCCGATTGTAGGTACACCTGGACAAGACGGAATTGGTACAATTACTCAATACTATATCGAAATGTCCAATGTTCAGGTCGTAGAAGAGATGGTAAACATGATCGTAGCTCAACGAGCCTACGAGGTAAACTCCAAAGCGATCCAAGCTTCCGATGAAATGTTACAGCAGGCCAACAACCTGCGTCGATAATAAGGTATGAAATTAGCTGCGTATTTTCATAGAGTAAAGGTGTTGCTATGGATTATATGTATGTTGTTCCTCATAGCACCTACCATGGCGTTTGCTGCCACAAATGTAGTATGGAGAAATCAGGTCACCATATCATCCCCGAACTTGCAGCTAAAGGATATTGCTGAGATTTCAGGAGATGATCCGGCCCGTGTTGCAATATTGCGGGATATAAGCATGGGGGAAGCCCCCTTACCAGGTCAAAACCGCTATCTTACGCGGGGAATTTTAGAGGCCCGATTATTAGGACAAGGGATTGATTACCTGGCGGAAGGGTGGAAAATTCCGGAGATCATAACAGTGACAGCTGCAAGCCAAACTATTGCTATGGATGAAATTAAAGCAGTGGTAGGCAATGCGCTGTTGGCAAAGACCGCCTTGCCTGCTGCTGATGTAACGGTTAAAATTAGGGGCAGTCTCCATGACATCAAGGCTGAACTTGGACAGTACACCATTGTACCTAGGTTTCCCAATGGTATTAGGTATCACGGGCCTACCACAGCGGTGGTGGAAATCTGGATTAATAATCGGCGTAGTAGGAACATTTATTTAACTTGCGATGTCGATGCATTAATTAATGTGTACGTGCTGAAGAATCCAATCGGGAATAACCAGTTTCTTTTGGCGGATGATGTAAATATCGAAAAGCGCTCTATGGGTCGGTTGCCTTTACGGGCTTTAAAGAATGATCATATTTTAAAAACATATTGGACTCGCCGTACGCTGGGACCGGGTACTATTTTGACCGAGGATATGTTTGACATTCCGACAGCTGTAAAAAGGCAAGACCAAGTAGTAATATTTTTAAGTGCTAAAGGGATTGAGTTGTCAACGCTGGGATTTGCGATGCAGGATGGTCGGCCCGGTGATGTTATTAGGGTCCAGAATGCGGATACTAAGAAGTTTATTATGGCTAGGGTAATTGAAAAAGGAAAGGTCATTCCTCTGGGGTATTAGGGTGTTTCCCAAGGGAAGGAGAAATGAGAATGTACAAAAAAACTAGGTTACTGTTATTACTAGGCTGCTTCCTGCTGACTATGTCAGTATGCGGTGCAACCTCACTGTGGTCGGATACAGCACCATCCGCTTCCATGTTTGCGGATCGAAAAGCGAGGACGGTTGGAGATACTATTACCGTCATCATCGAGGAAGAGACTTCCGCTGAAAATAGAGCAGGCACCGATACAAATAAAAGCACGAATGTAAATGTTAACGGCGGGGCGGGGCCTGTGTTAAAAGCGCTGGTGCCTGCCAGTGCCGGATATTCGGATAAATATAACAGTTCTGGTAGCACGACCCGTAGTAATAGCTTAAATGCAAAAATAACAGTTCAAGTTACCCAAGTACAACCAAACGGTAACCTCGTTGTTTCTGGGACTCAGTCAGTTAAGGTGAATGGTGAAAACCAAAAAATTACCGTAAGCGGAACGGTTCGTCCTGACGATATTAGTCCTGATAATACGGTTCTTTCCACGGCTCTATCCGATGCGGAAATAAAGGTCGATGGCAAAGGTTCTATAGGTAGTAAACAGAAACCTGGCATTATTAGCCGTTTATTCGGCTGGCTGTTCTAACGGAGGTTATTATGAGGCGTAAATTATTAGTGCTATTAACTATAGTTGCACTATTGTTCATGTTCGTAGCGGAGGTCTATGCGGCTCCAACGGTGCGGATCAAAGATATTGCACGGGTACAGGGAGTGCGTAACAATCAACTTACCGGATACGGACTGGTTACCGGTTTAACTGGTACCGGGGATAGTGATAAAACAATCTTTACAGCTAATTCCTTAGCCAGCATGCTGAAAACTTTTGGGGTCACCGTATCTCCTCGTGAGTTCAAGGTTAAGAATGTGGCAGCAGTAGTGATTACAGCTACGCTGCCCCCCTTTGTAAAACCAGGTGATGCAATTGATGTAACAGTTTCAACCTTAGGTGACGCAAAGAGTTTGCAGGGGGGGACCCTGGTGATGAGTCCCTTACGTGCCGGCAACGGAGCAACATATGCGGTGGCGCAAGGTGCTGTCTCCATTGGAGGATTTAGTGTTTCCGGTGGTGGGGCTTCCGTTGGTAAAAACTTTGCTACGGTAGGACGTGTCCCAAACGGGGCATTGGTAGAACGGGAAGTGCCGACGACGATTACTGATGATACTACACTAAGCTTGGCTCTCAGCCAGCCCGACTTTACTACGGCTAGCCGAGTAGTAGCAGCAATCAACGCCCGCTACGGCGACATCGCCGGGGCCAAAGATCCCGGTACGATAACTGTGGGCATTCCTGTGCAATATATGGGAAACATCGTTGGTTTTGTATCCGCAATAGAAGAATTATTAGTTACACCTGATAATGTTGCAAAAATAGTAATAAACGAACGTACGGGGACTATTGTGATAGGAAGCGATGTAGCTATCTCGGAAGTGGCCGTGGCCCATGGCAATTTACATGTGACGATTAAACAAGGAACGGATGTGTCCCAGCCTCCGGCATTTTCACACGGAAGCACTGTCGTCACGCCTAAAACGGAGCTTCAGGTAGATGAAACACCTGCTTCATTACTGGTTTTACCTACCAGTTCCAATGTAGGTGATGTAGTAACGGCTCTTAACGCAATAGGTGCTACCCCGCGTGATGTCATTGCAATCCTGCAGGCGATGAAAGCGGCAGGAGCACTGCACGCGGAACTCGAGATAATATAAGGAATAGGGAATAGGGAATAGGGAATAGGGAATGCTCGCAATGGGTAAACCTGTTCCTACTACTACCGCCGAAACGAGGTGATTTAGATGCGCATAGACAATCTGACGCAAAACTTGATTGCTTCGGCGCAGGCGCAGCAAGTACAAGCAGAAGATGATACTTTTAAAACAAGATTGGAAGCTGCGATGTCTGAAAAAGATAAGGATAAACTACGGACGGTTTGCCAGGATTTCGAATCCGTATTCCTGAATATGATGCTGCAGAGCATGAGGAACACGGTGCCTAAATCAGAGTTTCTCGGGCAAGACAAGGGACGCGAAATGTTCGAAGGGCTGTTAGATCAGGAACTAACCAAGGATATGGCTAAAACTGGTGGTGTTGGTTTAGCCGATATGCTATTTAAACAGTTGACAATCAATCAGAATAAGCCTATAAGCGACACAAAATGACATAACAAGAACCAGGTACCACTGAATTGGACCTGGTTCTTGTTACACCAGTAACCTTTGCGATGTAAAAAGGTGATGTTAAAAGTAGAAAGCAATGGAGGGAACGTGGTATGACCAAAGTGAAGGCAGAGCGTATACTAGCTATCCTGGTGCTTTTATTTGCAGTGGTCTTTGCATTCCAAGTAAAGACGGAGGCCGCACCGGAAGAGAATGCTCTTAACATTGCCGGTATGGAATTGCCTACGGCAAAATTGGGGAAAATACGCTACGGCAGCGAGGTGGACAAAACACGAATTGTTTGTGATCTAAGCGGGGAAGCTGATTATACTGTTACCATGCAGGAAAGTCCACCCCGGTTGATAATTGACCTGCAGAATACGGAGATTACAGGTGTCCCACCTATAATTCCATTAAATGATACTCTGGCAACTCAAGTAATAATCGTGCCAGGGCAAGGCCAACGTGTAAAGATCGTCATTGATCTAGCTTACGAATCGCAATATCACGTGTTTAAATTAGCTTCACCTTCTCGACTCGTAATCGATTTATTGAAGAGTTATGAACAAAAATCCGAAAGGTTGTTGGACAGCGGATTGCGCTATATTAGCTCGCGTAAAAATACAAAGGATAGTTCCCTTGCTGTGCATATATTGGATTTTGACTTATCAAGCAACTCGCTGAAATTGGAACATGTATTAGCCAAAGATGAAATTGTGGGACTTGAAACAGTTACTTCTATGGCTATACGTACTAACGCAGTCGCCGCTGTAAATGGTACCTATTTTGCAAAAAATGGCGAATTACTGGGTTTAGTGGTGCACAATGATCAGATTGTGCAAAGTCCTGTTCCTAAACGGACCGCTTTTGCGGTTAAAAACTCGGGTGAGATTATGATGGATCAGGTAAATTATAGTGGAAAAGTTGAGGGACCAGATGGGATAAGCTGCGAAATTAAGTCCATAAACCGTTGGCGGGGACCAGACGAAGTGGTAGTCTATACATCTGCCTTTGGCAAAACAACGCAGACTAATCAATATGGCAAGGAATATACCGTTATTGGGGGTAAAGTCGCACAGATAGGGTATGGTAATGCGGCTATTCCTGTGGACGGGTATGTAATATCTAGCCATGGAGAGAGTATGGCACTGTTGAATCCAATAAAAGTAGGCGATCAACTGACCATTAGGGAGCAGTTAGAGCCTGGGTGGACTGAGGTGCGTTTAGCTGTCGGAGCTGGACCGCAACTGGTAAAAGACGGAAATGTATTTCTGACCACTAAATCCGAAGGTTTTGGTGGAGATGTGGCAGGGGGGCGAGCACCACGCACTGCGTTAGGGATTACGCCTAATCAACATTTACTGCTAGTGGTTGTTGACGGGCGACAACCCGGTTACAGTGACGGCATGACTTTGCTTGAACTGGCAAAACTAATGCATGAACTAGGTGCAAATGAAGCAATGAATTTAGATGGTGGTGGCTCTGCAGAACTGGTTATCGAAGGGCAAGTGGTTAACCGACCTTCTGATGGAAAGGAAAGGCCCATAGGAGATGCACTTGTACTTGTGCCTGTAAAGCAAAACAACATCGTGACGATAACTCCAGTAGCATCCGTGAATCATTAAGAAGCTGAAATATGTACCTGCCTCTTTGTATTCTTTGAATATCGTAGCTATAGCCCTTTGCGATATTATCGTTTATAATTGAAACAGTAAAGAAAAGGCGGTGGAGTTTGTGAATAAGCGGAATATAGCATATCTTGCCATAGTCCTACTAATGGTTATGGGAACATTGGTTTTTGCAGCAACTGGTGTAGTTGAAGAAAAGAGTGTTCTTGCAGGAACGGTTATTGCAGATCATTTAGCTGTAGTTGGTCAGGCAGTAAAAGAAGGGGATACCCTAGTGTGCGTGGATTCCATCATGGGACCAGCAACTGCGGCAAGAGCAACAACAGACGGAATAGTAAGCGCAGTTTTAGTAAAGCCTGGTACAAATATCAGTACTGGGTTTGTTGTTGTAAAAATTACAGCAGAGCGAAAATAACAGCCACACCGATCCTCCAGGGCAACTTTGGTTCTGTAAGGATATACCGGGAAGGCTCTAAAAGGAAGGGATATAGTTGCTATATAAACTGCGGCAATACATTAAGCAGAGCGTAATTCTGATTGCAATTATTATTTGTGCGAGCCTGACCCACGTATCGGCTGAAGAGCAAATGATCGGCGTGGATGAGCTAAAAACTGGCATGCGGGGATTTGCTAAAACAGTTGTACAAGGTACCACGATCGAAACATTTGATGTGGAAGTTCTAAGCATTATGAAGAACCAAGGTCCTGCAGGTGATCTTATTCTTGTTCGAGTGAGTGGAGATGTTATTGACCGGACAGAAGGCATTGCCTCGGGAATGAGCGGGTCTCCGGTTTATATTGATGGTAAGCTTGCCGGAGCCGTGGCCTATGGATGGCCAATGACAGATCGACGTATTTGCATGGTGACGCCAATTCAGGGGATGCTTAAATTGTGGGAAACTCCAAATGAGCAAAAGCCCCAGAGCGTACAGCAAGTTGACTTAGAACCTGTTACAACGCCATTAATGGTTTCTGGACTTGGCCCTCGGGCGCTTGATAAACTTGCGGAATACCTCGAACCCTTTGGTCTTACACCAATGGCCTCTGGAAGTTATAATAGTACCAATAAAGCAAATCACGAATTGGAACCAGGCAGTGCTATTGGTGTTCAATTAATGCGCGGTGATCTCGATATGACTGCGATTGGCACCTTAACATATCGGGATGGAGACAAAATTATTGGCTTTGGACACCCATTCTTACGTCGGGGCAATACCAATTATCTCATGACTTCGGCCTATATTCACCAAACTGTACCAGGATTGGATAATTCCTTCAAATTGGGAACATCTATGGATCTTGTGGGAACTGTGGATCAGGATCGAGGGGCTGGCATCGGTGGAAAAATTGGAGTTTATCCCCATACAATTCCACTGCGTATTCATGTAACAGATAAAGATACTGGACGGGAAAAAGAGCTATTTGTTCAAGCAGTTCAGGATGAACAGCTGTCACCAGCTTTGTTGACTACAGCGGCGATGCAGGCTATTGAGCAGACCTTGGACCGCACGGGCTTGGGTACCTCTTGGGTTAAAATAAATATTCTAGGGAAAGATCTACCAGGAGACAACCTTATACGGGAGAATATGTACTTTCACCCTACCGACGTCGGAGCAGGGTCAGTAGGAGAATTACTGGAAGGGTTGGCGCTTGTTCTTAACAATCCCTTCACACCGGTCGAAATAATTGACATCAAACTTGACATTGAAATCGAAAAAGTAATTAAGGTTGCCAATATTGAGACCGCCAAAGTAATGAAACCAAGTGCAAAACCAGGAGAAACTATACCTATAGATGTGACATTAAGACCCTACCGGGGTACAACTATTACTGAAACGATCAATTTTACTGTCCCAAAGGATCAGGCACCCGGCAGTATCGCCGTGGGCATACGGGGTGGGGGCAGTATGCCGCAACTGCAGAAACTACTTGCGCAATTCGGTGGGCAGGAGTTGCAAACACAAAAGCCGGAAAACCTGGAACAATTTTTAAAGGATTTCATACAGCGGGATCGTAATAATGAAATCATTGCTGAGATAATGCCTTTGGGGCTGGCTGGTGACCCTGCCGCGATGTTAGGTGGAGAGTTAGCAGTTACAGGTAACACTAAGTCGGGAGCGGTTCCTAAAAACAACCCGGTTTCGGCTGCATTACTAAGCGATCCAACAAAACAGGTGAAGATGGCCACGAATTATATTATTGACGGAAGTTCAGAAGTAGTAATTCAGGTACTAAGTCCGCTCACAGACGAACCCCGCAAGAAAAAATAATTATGAGCATTTTCAAATCACTGCAGCAAATTTTGATGGTGTAAATTAGATAAATTAGAGTCTATCTAAAACAGAAAGAGTGGTGTTTTAGATAGACTCTAATTTTGTTTTTGCTAGATGTTGGCCGCGCAAAAAAAGGAATTTGTTACGCTGTTGTGGAATAAAATTGTTACTAAGTAGCGATTTGATTGAGTTTTTAGAATGAGATAAAGTGGAGGTCCGTTTGCTTGGGTCTCCAGAGGCGGGGGCGTTTTTGTGGTCATTTATATACTTGAAGCCCTGGGTAAAGAAGTTATTCGTGTTCTTGAAATAGCAGGACGCCTAGCAAATTTAGTAGGGGAAACCCTCTACCATATTTTGCGGGGCAGGATCAACAATACTAATATTTTTCGCCAGATGGCCCACTTGGGCGTAGATACACTCCCGATTATACTTTTAACGATGCTTTTTACGGGTATGGTCATGACGATGCAAACAGCCCATGAGTTTCTCAAGTATGGAGCTGGTTCCACTGTGGGGGGGGTCGTGTCTATAGCTATGGGAAGGGAATTGGGACCTGTATTTACCGGAGTGGTGGCAGCTGGTCGGATTGGTGCTGCTATCGCAGCGGAAATTGGTTCAATGAAAGTAACAGAACAGATTGATGCTTTACGGGTCATGGCCACTAATCCTATTGCCTACTTGGTTGTACCCCGGGTGATTGCCTGTATAATCATGTTACCGCTACTCGTTATATTTGCTGATGCTATCGGTACATTTGGCGGGTATTTTGTAGCAACCAAGTATTTTGCAATTAGTTCTCATATTTATACTTCGTCAATTACGGCGTTTGCTGAAGTTAATGATGTCACGGGCGGTTTGATCAAAGCCGCTGTTTTTGGATTTATTATTGCTATTATTGGTTGTTACAAAGGGTTATGTGCCAGTGAAGGGGCGGAAGGTGTCGGCCATGCCACCACGGGATCAGTGGTAACATCCATTGTATTAATCTTTGTAACCAATTATTTCTTATCGCTCATGCTGTATTAGGAAGGCTAGCGGGCCCTAGCGGCTAAATGAAGGAGCTACTGCCGTGATTAAAATAAAAAATTTATCTAAGACCTTTGGCACGAAAAAAGTTTTAGAAGACATCAACTTAGAGATACCGTCTGGCGAGATTACGATTATTATGGGCCCTAGCGGCTGTGGGAAAAGTACACTGCTTCGGATGTTGATTGGCTTAGAGAAGCCAACTAGCGGTGAAATCTGGATTGATGGTCAGGAAATTAGCGGTATGACAGAAACCCAGCTAAATGAAGTACGGAAGAAAATGGGGATGGTTTTTCAATACTCCGCATTGTTTGACTTTTTGTCGGTGGGAGAAAACGTTGCTTTTGGACTACGCCAGCACACCTCGTTTTCGGAGGATGAGATTGGCAAAACGGTGAGAAGACGTTTAAAGATGGTTGGTCTGGATGGTTCCGAACATGTTATGCCCGCGGAATTGAGCGGTGGAATGAAAAAAAGAGTAAGCCTAGCCAGGGCCATAGCGGGTAATCCGAGCGTTGTACTATATGATGAGCCCACAGCTGGCTTGGATCCGATTATGTCCAGTGTAATTGACAAATTAATTATTGGATGTCGGGATAGGCTGGATATCACCTCTGTCGTGGTTACGCATGATATGGATAGTGCCTTTAAACTTGCTGACCGTATGGCGATGATAAGCGATGGACGCGTGATTGAGTTCGGTACTCCCGATCAGATTAAAGAATCAGCAAACTCCTTGGTTCAACAATTTATTCACGGATGGCTTTCGCCAACATTGAAGAAGTAGAAAATCCGAGCAGGTGCCTACAGGAGGAGAAAATGATGAGTTTAAATTCGGAAGCGAAAGTTGGGCTGGTGTCGATTATCGGTCTTATTATATTAGGCTGGATTATCATGTGGCTTGGCCATTTCAATTTTACGGAGCAAGGATACGCTGTCCAGGCTGCCTTTCGTCAAGTTGACGGATTGGTACAAGGAAATCCGGTTTTTTATGCCGGTGTAGAAATCGGGAAGGTTGCTGAAGTAGCGGTTACCCCCAAAGAGGTGCTTGTAAAGTTACGCATAAAGTCCCACATCAAAATACCAAAAGGATCGACCTTCACAATTAATTCATCTGGTTTGTTGGGCGAAAAATATGTTGAAATTTTGCCAAACCCAAACGAAGAAGCTTTTCTGGATGACGGGGATAAGGTAGTTGGAGTAGATCCACAACGTATTTATGATCTTTTGCAGGTCATGGAGCAAACGGCTAAAGATATTCAGAAACTTGTCAACAATATAAATGATGTGATCGGTAATGACCAGTCCAAAGCAGCCTTAAAACAGGCTATCCTTAGCCTGCAAGCCACTGCCGGTAATCTGGAGGTATTTTCGGCAAGCCTGCGCAGTACGGCTGTTCATTCTGAACAGGAAGTAATTATAACAGTTAAGAATATGCGTGCTGTTTCGGAGCGTTTAGTAAGTGCAGCAAACCAAGCGGATATATTTATGAGCCAATTTTCAGATAATGGTAAAACCGGAGCGGAATTAAGAGCAGTTGTGGAGTCAATTAAGCGTACGGCAGATAAAGTGGAACACATGGCCTCAGTTTATGAAAAAGAAACTACGGATCCTCAAACTATACAATCAATTAAGACAACTATTAACAATGCCCGCCAGGCAAGCGAAAAGGCTAACAACTTACTCGGAAAATTTGGCAGCATAAAAGTACAGGCGGGTGCTGATGTTTTGGGAGCACATGATGATTATCAGGCTAATTTTGATGTACGCATCAATAATGGTCATGGCGATTTTCTGCAAGCTGGGGTCAATGATGTCGGAGAGGAAGATAAGCTTAACCTGCAATTGGGTAAACAGAACGGTACAATAACTAGCAGAATGGGATTATTTGATGGTAAAGCAGGTGTTGGGTTTGATGGACAGATCGGTGATAAAACAAAGGTTACGATTGAGGTTAGTGATCCCAATGATACCAAAGTAAAACTCCGCGGGCAGTATTTAATCGGGGACGATGCACTTATAATTCAAAACGCGGATGTGAAAAACCATCAGGAACCTACCTATGTCGGAATTCGTAAAAACTTCTAAAAGTAATTACAATAATTTTCTTACGGCGGGCTACTTAGTCGGCCGTTTTTCATTGACTGGGCTATCAGTGGAAGAGTATAATAACATTAAATGACTGATTGGTCAGTTTGGCGTACATAGATTACAGGATATATGGAAAGGAAGAAAAATATGAGGAAAGCTTGGAGCAAGGGAGTTAAGGGCATAACTGCGGCAGCCGCAGTGGGGTTTTTTCTACTAGGAAATAGCGTTTCGGCCGCACCGATGGAACTTACCTTGGAACAGAGTGTTAATATGGCCCTAAGGCAAAATCCCAGTATTGAAGTGGCGCAAGCACAATTAAATGGTGCACAGGCCGATGTTAGTAAAGCAAGAGGGGGTTTTGGGCCATCGCTTAAGCTTTCAGCTACAGGGACTTATCTGGATGAGCAATCCTTGTCCTCCGGTAGCCGGGAAAGCTACGACAGCCGTATCTCGTTGACATTACCAATTTATTCAGGGGGCGGACTAGAAGGCGTTTTGGGACAGGCTAAAGCTAATCGTGCTTATTACAGCGAAGGCGTGGATAAAACCAGGCAGCAGTTAGCATTGGATGTCACCACAGCGTATTATAATATCTTGCAGACCAAAAACATTGTGAAGCTTTCAGAGGAATCATTAGCAAACACACAAAGCCATGTCAATAACACACAGGCTTTTTTTCAGGCAGGGACGGTGCCTAAAAGTGATGTACTGCGGGCTGAAGTTGAACTGGCGCAGGTTAAGCAAGATCTAATCAAAGCTCAGAACAGCTACTACGTGGCGATTGCAGCTTTTAATAACTTACTAGGGCTAGATCATCGCGAAGAGCTTGTATTAATTGATCCATTAATATATACCAAACAGGACATCAATCTGGAGGAGTCCCTCAATAAGGCACTGCTCCAGCGGCCCGAAATAAAACAGGGTGAGTCACAGGTGCAAGCAGCGGAATATAGTGTGAAGGCGGCTAAAAGTGGACATAAGCCTACACTGAATTTAACAGGAAGCCTAGGCTGGACGGATAGTGAATTCCCGCCAACTGACCAGGATTGGTCTGTAAAGCTGTCTGCAGGGTTTAATCTCTTCGATAGCAATGTTACCAATGCTACGGTTAAAAAGGCCCAATCCAACACGCAACAGATGCAGGCTACTTTACAAAAAATTAAAGATGACATCAATTTGGAAGTACGGCAAACATATTTAAATACTACAGAGGCGGAAGAACGTATTAACACCGCGACCAAGGCACAGGAAAAAGCGGAGGAAGATCTACACATTGCTCAAGTTCGCTACTCAGCAGGTGTAGGTACTAATATTGAAGTGCTAGATGCCCAGGTAGCGCTAACGGAAGCGAAAACCAATTATACAGCGGCGCTCTTTGATTATAATGTAGGTCTGGCAAAATTACGCAAAGCAACAGGAACAAGCATTTAGTAATCGGAGGGAATATCCTGTGGGGACTAATAAACTTATCAGAGGAGGAATTTTCCTCCTCCTCATTTTTTCCACTCTTGTTGGCATTCGGCTATATGTCAATTGGAAGTCCGCACCCGCAGCAAATACGCAGTCAGCCCGGGCAAACGTAGTATCCATAGAAGTGGGGACTGCCAAACGTGGCCCAGCTCAGGCTGCTATTAGCGTCAGTGGATCTGTGCAGGGCGTACAGGAAGCCAATATCAGTGCAAAGGCCACCGGACGCATTGAGCTATTAACTGTTAACGACGGAGATTACATAGAACACGGGCAACTTATTGCTAAAATTGACGCTCGGGAATTGGAAGCCCAATACTTGCAAGCCAAAGCCAATGCAAGATCCGCGCAGGCGAATCTCAGTAATGCTGCTAGAAATAGCGAACGGATGCAATCTTTAGCCCAGCAGGGAGCAATTTCACAGCAACAGTTGGATGCTACTTTGACCCAGTATGATATGGCGTTGGCTCAGACCGCGCAAAACACGGCCAATGTGCAGCTCTTAGAGGCGCAGCTCGCTAATACGGTAGTAGCCGCCCCCTTCAGTGGTTTTGTAGCTCGGCGTGCTCTTTCGCAGGGAGAGATGGTTTCACCGGGAGCAGTTATCTTAGCTTTAGTGGACTTAAGCAAAGTAAAAATAGAAGTATTTATCAGTGAAAGGGATATTGCAAGGATACGACAGGGCCAACCGGTCAGTTTTAGTGTAGATGCTTATCCAGGCCAGACGTTTATAGGTAAGGTGGCGGAAATAAGCCCAGCTGCCGATCCAAAGAACCGTAGTTTCAAGATTCGCATTGAAGCTGAAAATGGGGAGCGTAAATTAAAATCCGGTATGTTTGCCAGGGGCGAAATTATCTATGATCAAAAAGCGGAGACAATCATTCTCCCTAAACAGGCCGTACTCTATCAGAACGGTCAATCGATTGTGTTTGTGGTTGTAGATGAGAAGGTAGAACGGCGGGAGATCACAACAGGCCTTACCAATGATCAAACGATTGAAATTATCAGAGGATTACAAGATGGTGAAGTCATTGCTACCTTCGGGCATGATAACTTGAAAAACGGTGATAAAATCGCAATTGCCCGGAAGGGTGGTAAGTAATGTTCTTATCTGATCTTGCGATTCGCCGACCAATCGGTATTATCATGGCCGTGCTGATTATCTTTGCTTTGGGGACTATCTCCTTTACTAGACTGGCAGTGGATCTGCTGCCCAATTTGACCATCCCCTATATCGTGGTTACTACTTCATATAGTGGCGTTGGCCCGGAAGAAATTGAAAATTTAATTTCTAAGCCGGTTGAAGAAGCTGTGGGTACGGTAAATAACGTAAATAAAATTACATCTACGTCCATGGAAGGTATGTCCACTGTGAGTGTACAGTTTAACTGGGGAACCGATATGGACACGGCGGCCGCTGACATCAGGGCCAAGGTTGACCGGGTTCGGGGGCGCTTGCCTGATGATGCGGACATTCCTGTTATCATAAAGGTGGACCCATCGGCCAATCCGATCATGGTTCTTGGTGCAACCGGCTCGGATTTAAAAGAACTACGGCATTTTGGTGATGATGTTTTGGCCGAACGCCTGGAAAAGGTTTCCGGTGTGGCCTCCGTAGATGTTGTAGGGGGGCTAGAGCGCCAGATTAATGTGCGGGTTGACCAAGGTAAGCTCGAAGCCTATGGTATAGGACTAAATCAGCTAAGTGATGCTTTAGCCAGAGAAAACGTAAATACACCCGGTGGATTAGTCCGTGAGGGGAATAATGAGATATTGGTCCGGACGCAGGGCCAGTTCAAGTCTATGGCGGAAATCAAGAACATCATTATTATTTCTCCGAATAATGTGCCCGTTAAGGTCCAGGACGTAGCCGAAGTTGAGGACAGTTATAAGGAACAGCGTATTTTCTCCCGGATTGATCAGCAAGGTAGTATAAATATTCAAATTCGTAAACAGCCTGATGCCAATACGGTAAATGTAGTAGAAGGGATAAATTTGGCATTAGTGCAAATTAGGCAGGAATATCCTCATATAACCATTGGGGTAGCCTTTGACCAGGCTAAATTGATACGGCAATCGATCAGCAGTGTGCAGGAAAGCGCACTATTTGGAGCAGTCCTGGCGGTCCTGGTCATTTTTGTGTTTTTGCGTAATGGGCGTAGTACGATGATCATCGCTCTGTCCATACCCATTTCGATTATTGCTACCTTCGTGGTACTGTATTTCCAGGGGCTTACGATGAATATAATGTCCCTTGGCGGGCTGGCACTGGGTGTGGGGATGATTGTGGATGATGCAATTGTTGTGCTGGAAAACATCTATCGACATATGGAGGATGGTAAGGACTCCCTCGATGCCGCTCAATTTGGAACAAGTGAAATTGCCGGAGCAGTCATTGCTACCACATTAACGGTAATGGTCGTATTTATGCCAATTACCTTCGTCAGCGGATTGGCTGGGCAAATGTTTAGGGACTTCGCTCTTGCTGTTGTATTTTCCATAGCTGCCTCCTTGTTAATGGCGTTAACGGTGGTCCCAATGCTGTGCGCCCAAATTTTGAAGGTTAATCATACTAAACCAACTAATCGGTTAACACAGAGTTTAGAATGGTGCGAGCGTGCCTTTACCTATCTGGATGCGTTTTACCGCCAAGTTATTATCTGGGCGCTGGATAATCGGCGCAAGGTATTCATAGCCGGTATGATATCCCTGGTAATTAGCGGCATATTACTACCGATGGTTGGTACCGAGTTAATGCCGGTAACCGACAGTGGCACCTTTAATGTGGTTATAAAAACACCCATGGGTACCTCTGTTGAAAAGACCAAGGAAATGGTAACTATCGTTGAGGAAAGATTACTAAAGGACCCGAATATTGAGCATGCATTTAGCATCGTTGGATCGACGAGCACGTATGGAAGTCGCCCGGCGGCCAATGCAGCGCAGGTGATTGTTACGTTGGTGGATAAGAGCCAGCGTAAGGAAACCACACAGAATATTATTACTGCATTGCGCAAACAGTTAGCGGGTATACCCGGGACACAAATTCGTTTTGTGCAGACGGATATTATTACCCAAGTGCTGACGAGGGGGCGTCCCCCTATTGAAGTTAAGATTGCGGGCCCGGAAATAAAAACTCTAGGCGAATTAGGCAACGCAGTTAAAGAAAAGCTTTCAAACATAGAAGGTATTCGGGATCTTAATATCACCATGGACGAGGCTTCTCCGGAATTGGAGATTACAGTTGACCGGATCAAGGCAGCAGACTTGGGTCTTACAACAACTGCGATTGCTAATGCGTTAAAGACCGCCAGCAATGGTGATGTTGCTACACAGTATCATGCCAGTGACGAAAAAAAAGAAATCGATATATTTATTCGATATATAGAAAATCAGCGGGATAATGTTGCAGTAATTGGCAATACCCTTCTTGTTACACCAAGTGGCAACAACGTGCGGTTGAAGGATGTTGCCCGTCTGGAACTAGGTAAAGGTCCAAATGTTGTTACCCGTGAACAGCGCGAACGCATGACCAGCGTTACGGCCAATGTATTTAACCGGGATAAGGGCAGTGCAACGGACGAGGTTATGGAAGTGCTCAAAGGCATGCCATTGCCAACTGGCTATGCGATTACCTACGGTGGAGATCAGCAGGATATGAAGGACTCCTTTGAAAGTCTGATGGAGGCACTTATGCTAGCAATTCTGCTTGTATACATGGTGCTTGCTGCTCAGTTTGAATCGCTGACACATCCGCTGGCAATTATGTTTTCCCTACCGCTATCGGTTGTAGGTGTGGTTGTGGCGCTCTTGATCAGTGGTAAAGCTTTTGGTATTACTGCCTTTATTGGATTGGTAATGTTAGTAGGGATTGTAGTTAAAAATGCCATTCTGTTGGTCGATTATACAAATACATTGCGCAAGCAAGGTATGGATCGACGTGAGGCCATCCTGCTAGCTGGACCTACTCGCCTAAGGCCAATTCTGATGACTACGTTAGCTACCATTCTGGGCATGCTACCAATGGCGTTAGGTATTGGAGTTGGGTCTGAGGCCAACGCGCCTATGGCCATAGCGGTTGTGGGAGGTCTGTCGACCTCGACGTTACTGACGCTGGTGGTGGTGCCGGTAGCGTATACGATTCTCGATGACTTATCCGCACGCTTTAATAAGATACGTCGTATTAAAACGACGGAAACAAGTGCTTGATTGAACACAAAGACGCAAAGGGGAAGCGTAATGTTTATGGAAATATTTTTGGGTGAAAATGCCAATTAAAAACAAGGAACGTATAGATACCCGTCGAATATGTACTAAAACGTTTTACTGGGAGGCCGTTTATGGCCATAAAGAATGCGAAATATATTATGGGCCTACTCGGGTTAGTAGTAATATTACTAATCGCCGTTCCAGCCTATTGGTATCAAGCTATAACTGCAACAGCCGATGTGGAGCATGTGGTAGCGTCACAGTTATCTAACGAACTGGGACGTCATGTTGATGTGGGCTCAATTAAGATAAGTCCGTTTGGTGGGATCAACGCCAAGGATGTCAGAGTGGATGACGAAGGACAAATCATACTCATCGCTCCGGAAGTATTGATAAAATATAATATATTCTATCTCTTTGGACAAAACCCGTTAAATGGACTCCGCAGCGTAACCTTTCAGCAACCTGAAATTTACGTCAACCGCAGTACTTTATCAGGTGAGTGGAATATAATCCGGTTTTTTAAGGACCTAAAAAAACCAAGCCGATCACTGGCTATTGATACCGATTTTCGTATAGTCGATGGGCATCTTATTGTCACGGACGGTAAACAAACTGTGGAGTTCGAAAAAATAAACGGAGAATTTAAGTTTAATAGCAATGCTAATCTCTCCGTACAAATAGTAGGATTGCTGGAAGGGCGCCCCGCCGAAGTAAAGGGCTTTATCAATACGCAGAAGGGAACCTACGGACTGCAGATTGATGCCGAAGTAACTAGGACGGACACACTGGCAGCCTGGCTTCCAAAATCAGAAATTATTTTAGAAAAGGGAAGTATACATACATCAGTTTTTTTGTTGCAGGAACAATTTCAACCGCTGCAATTTAGCGGAGAAGTAACAGTAGAAGATGCCGCGGTGAAGGTGTTAAAAACCAATTATGAAATGTCTGGCATCACTGGGAAACTACTTATAAATGATAAAGCGGTTTTTGTACAGGGAATAACGGCAAGGCTAAACGGAGAGCCGGTATCGATAACCGGGGATATTGCAATAGATGGTAGACAGCCTTATCTGGATGTAATAATTCAATCCGATAGTATAGCTATCCAAAAAGCACTGCCGGATAAAGAAATTCCCGTTGAAGGAAAGATGCAGATAAAACTGCATGCTTTTGGTCCTCTGGATGACCTACATGTGCAGGGATCCGCCGAACTAAAGGCAGGCGTAGTTAATGGAGTACCTGTGGAGAACGGGAAGGTCAATTTAAATTACTATGATAGTTGGGTTGATATACATAGCATGCAGGCAGAGGTATATCATGGCACGGTGCAGGGGCAAGGGGTTATAAAACTTGCAGAAATACCTGTATACAGTGTGTTTCTACAGGTAAATGAAGTAGAGTATCCAAACCCAACCGTGACTGGCTTAGTGACAGCCAGCCTTTATGCAACAGGTCGAGGGGCTGACGACATATCCACCGTGTGGGGCGCAGGTTTTGTGAAACAGGGAACGCTGCTAAATGTTCCTTTTGATACCATTGATACAGGGTTTTACTGGGAAAAGGGCCAATTGCAGCTTAGCTACTTTAAGCTTTCCTTAGATGAAGGTTGGTTACAAGCAAGCGGAACTGGGACAAAACAGCAATTAAATTTTGATGTGCATGGATACAATTTACCCCTTGAGCGTTTTGCCGTTTTGATGGGTAACATAAATATAACCGGGTTAGGTAATCTTACAGGTAAGCTGCAAGGTTCCTACGACGCCCCTTATCTAAACGGCTCCTTTACAGCAATTAATGGGAAAGTGCTCGAGCAATCTTATACGGATGCAAGCGGGCAGTTGATATTGACTAAAGAAAAAATTGCGTTGGAAAATGTGGTTTTAGTCCATAAAGACACCATACATAAGATAGCGGGAGCTATCATTATCTCTCCAAATGTCATAGTTGATCTTTCCATTACAACTGAAAATGCTCTGGCGGATGAACTAATTAAGCTGATTGATCCAGGCATGCATAATGTGCGTGGAAAAGTAAATAACAGCATCCTTGTCCGGGGGCCGATTACAAACTTAGAGATGCAGGGGCAAGTGGTACTGACGCAGGGGAAATATAATGAGCAGCGTATCGACTATGCTAAAACCAGATATGTACTTCATAATGGTCTATGGCGATTTGAAGATGGACTGCTAACTGTAGGGAGTGCTTCTCTGCAAATAGCAGGTACAATGGATCAGCAAAAAATATTAGATTTAAACTTTACTGCGCAAAAGATTATGTTAGAAGAACTGGATCCTAAGATCGTACCATTTAAAATGGGGGGACGGACCGAACTTGCCGGTACGATCACGGGAACGCCGGACAACCTGCAGATTAGGAGCAATATTAAAACCTATGCAGCGGTGATTAACGGACAACAGTTCGGAGACTTGACAGGACGGTTTGAGCTGATTGACAACATATTGATCATACCTGAATTAAGACTGATCGAGAATGCGGCGCGTTATGAATTCGCGGGAAGGATTGATTTTAGCCAAGAGGGGCAGATTGATGGCGTACTGACGGTACAGGACGGGCAGCTTCAGCAACTGCTCGGGTTGTTGGGCTACCCTATACCTGATGCGCAGGGGATCGTAACTGCTGATCTAATATTATCAGGACCAATGGATCGTCCTAATGCCCAGGGGCACTTAATTGTAACCAAGGGGAATATTAAGGGCTATCCGGTGGATAAAATAAGCATAGATCTTGCGGTAAATAATGGATTAATTACCGTGAATACCCTAGAGCTACTGCAGGGTAAAGGGTTTATGCGTGCACGGGGAACCTGGGATATGCACGGTGTCATTGCGCTGGAGGTCGGTGGTAGGGATCTTGATGCAGGATTTGTCTCGGCGCTATTACCTAATCCACAGCCGGTCACAGGACTAGTTAACTTCACAGCTCAGATTGGAGGGACTAGTGAGAGCCCGCAAGCCGCAATGTCTTTGGAAATAAAGCAAGGAAGCTGGGCGCAGGCTGAATTTGATTCCTTGTATGGCCTGGCCTTACTAGATCATGATATGCTGAAGTTAAACCAGGTGATCTTAATCAAAGGTCCCTATCGAGCAAGTGCATATGGTACAATACCAGTGGCGGCAATGACTGCAAAGGGACGGGCGGAACCTAATTCGCCTGCGGGTATGGATATTCGCATGCGTCTCGATCAGGCTGATCTGAGTATTTTACCGCTGCTTAGCCAGGATGTGGCTTGGGCTGTCGGAAAGACCCTCGGTGAAGTTCATATCAGTGGGAACCTCTACCAACCTTACATTAACGGTCATTTTAATGTGCCGGATGGTACAATTAGACTTAAAGCATCAAATACTCCAATCGAACATGCCAATATTGATGTGGAGTTTGCCGGGGACAAAATTCATCTCAACGCCTTTAATGGACAGCTTGGCGGAGGGACATATACCGGGTCAGGGGAAGCTACATTAAAGGGTTTTTCGTTAACTGACTTGAATTTTAATCTAAAACTTGATAAACTTTATGTAAACAGTAAATATTATATTGGAACCGTTCAAGGAGATTTAACACTTAAAAGTGCAGATAGAATGCCTGTATTAAAAGGAAATGTAGTACTTGTAAATGCGACGCTTTTACCACCTACACTTTGGCCGGAAGGGGATGATTTTTTACCAAACCTACGTCTGGACCTTGAATTACAGGCTGACAAAAACGTTAGATTACGAAATGCGGCCTTGTACGATATGTATATTCAGGGGAAAATAAAAGCGCAGGGCTCAATCAAGCATCCTGTAACCAGTGGGCGGATCAGCGTAACCAGAGGAAGTTTACAATATCTTAATACTTCCTTTAAAATAAGCGAGGGCGTTGCTGATTTTAACCAGTATGATAGCTTTTTGCCCAGCATTCGGGTTGTGGCGGAAGCGCGGGTGCTAGATACCAAAGTTAAGTTGCGTGCGAATGGTCCTTTGGCACAAATGGATTTTCAGTTTACTTCGGAACCGCCGCTTTCTCAACAGCAAATTATTACTTTGTTGACGCTTCGCTCCCGGGGCAGTTCTTCTGGTGGGGAATCGGGAGGGGTGGATGGCAATGACCAGCTAATGCTATTACTCAATGAAGGATTACAGTTTACTTTTGTACAACGGGTAGAGACAGTTGTGCAAGATTTCTTAGGACTGGATGAAGTTCATATTGTACGTGGTCAGAATGAAAGGGTCACCGATAAAGAAGTGTATAAACTGGAAGTAGGAAAATTTATTACCGATAAATTTTTTGTCAGCTATACGATGGGGAATTCCAATACCGGACAGATCTTTCGATACAGGTATGATATTACTAATCATTTAGCAATTGATGGTGAATTTGGTAGCAAGAACGATAAACGACTGGGTGTTGAAGCGAGATTTTTCTTCTAGCAATTATATGGAAAGGGGGGATGGTATGCTCCAAGCCTATTTAACAGAGTTAAACCGCATAAAAATGCTGGAACCGGAAGAAGAAGCGGCGCTATGGGAGGGCTATAAGCTCGAAGGAGATATTAACTGCCGCCAGCAATTGATTGAGCAATACCAGCCTCTCGTATTTAAGCAAGCCATGCGCATCACCACCAATCGGGATTTAGTGATGGATATTATTCAGGAAGGCACCGTGGGTTTAATAGAAGCTGCCGGAAATTATGACCATAGCAAGGGAGTGGCCTTTAGTCTCTATGCGCAGCATCGAATACGTGGCCGTATGTTGGATTATTTACAGCGGGAGGGTAAAGCTACCACTCTTTCTATCGATCAGACAATGCATGAAACGGATGGGAAAGAGGTACCTTTACTAGCGTATCTAAAGGACACCGCCACGGACATTGTAGGCATGACCGAACAAAACTATTTTATTGAGCAGATGGGGCAGGCTTTTAAGCGTTTGCCAACTAAAGAGCAGTTAGTATTAGCGGGAGTATATCGTAATGATCAACGACCACAGCAGTTAGCCAACGAATTAAATATGAGTTTGACACACATCTACCGACTTCAGAAACAAGGGATACGCCGTCTAAGAGGCATGCTATCAAAACTCATGTCAGAGTTTAAAAACGATTAAACGGGATGAATTGTGACGATTTATCAGTATAATTTAGCTATTTGGCTTTTTAACAGATATTCCGGTTAAATTTAAGTAGTCAGCATAGGCGAGTAAATCCGGACTATATTAGTGAGGTGGCCTATGGGATGAAGAAGCAGGATGGGACAAAAAAACATGTAATGTGGCATATTAAGTCAGCCCGACAATGGCTTGATCGGGCGGAACGGGCCTTTGATTCAGAAAGCCCAACCCGGGGTGAGCTTGACTTAATACTGGCCAGAGCAGAAGTGCAGCATGCACAAGAAAAGCGGACTTTTTTGGCATTTCGCAATAAAAACACATGGGGGCTTGCATTAGGCGGAGGTGTGTTATGTGCGCTTCTCTTCACATATGCAGGAACTTTTGTTGGTCAGCATGTGGATCTTGCGCTTCACGCAGTAGAACCCAAAACTCAGATTGAGATACCCGTAAAATCAATGTTGACGCCAGCAACTCCTATGGTGGCATCTTCAGAAAACAGAAAGTCTTATCCCCCAGTTGTACAAGAGGAACAAACCAATGTTTTGGAGAATGCAGGGCATAGTATGCCATCAGGACAAAATAACGTAATCACAGAAACCTCGGAAACCGTAAGACAAACGGCTTCATCTGCTGAATTTAGAACTCCTGTATCAGAATCAGAAATGAGGATGCTTACGCGAACGGCAGATAGGATACTCAAAAGCACAAAATAGAATAAAGGAGGCATTACATGTATAATCAAAAGCGATTCCGCGATGGCGTTATTGTCTCATTGCTTGCTGTGTTCTTAGTAGTAAGCAATATGAATTCATTATTTGCCGCGGTACCTGAAAACGAAATTATTTCAGCTATCTCCGTGGGGGGTAATAGTACGGTAGCGGAAAGCGCAATATTAGCGGTTGTTCAGGCCAAGCCAGGAGACAAGATCAATGCAGAGGCGATCAAAAAAGATATGCAGGCCATCTATGAGTTAGGTTACTTTTTTGACGTTTCAACTGATTTTTTAAAACAGGAAAATGGCATAAAGGTAAATTTTCTGGTGGTTGAGAATCCAGTAGTTAAAGAAATAGTAATTAAAGGCAATAAAGCGGTACCCACTGAAAAAATCATGGAGCTATTGCCGAACGTAAATGGTGTAATGCTGAATTCGAAGAACCTTGGAGTATCAATTAAACAAATAGAAGGATATTACCATGACAAGGGCTATATCCTTGCTAAAGTGTCAGACGTAGCCATGGGTACCGGAGGCGTACTTACGCTGACAATTAACGAAGGATTATTAGAGGGGATTATAGTTAAAGGGAATGAAAAAACTAAAGAGTATGTAATTACCCGTGAAATGAATGTTAAACCAGGCGAACCATTCAATGTAAAAGATGCACGTCGGAGTATGCAAAAGGTGTACAACCTTGGTTATTTCGAAGATGTGAATATGAAACTTAACCCTGGCAAAGAACTTAATGCGGTAATTTTGGAAACCGATGTAGTAGAGCAGAAAACCGCATCCGCTAGTATTGGTGGCGGTTATAGCTCTGCCGACGGGCTGGTGGGCTTTCTTGAACTAGGCGACAATAATTTCCGCGGAACTGGCGATCAAGTCAAAATTCATTGGGAATTTGGCGGCGCTGGGGGAACACATAATTACAGCTTAGGCATAACCCGTCCGTGGCTGGATAAAAAACAAACTTCTATCGGTTTTAGTGTATATGATATGACCAAAGAAACAGACGAATATGATGATGATGATGATGATGATAAATTAACCTCCACCTATGATGAACAGCGGAAAGGCTGGAATATAACACTTGGTCGTCCCAAGGGCGAGTATTTAAAGCAATACGTAACCTTTAAAAACGAGACGGTTACAAACAAAGGGATTGTTGATGGATCCCCTGGGGAGCCGAATGAAGATAACTTTGGTACAACTCACAGTGTACAACTGCAAGCCATTTGGGACACCCGGGATAACGTTTTTAACGCCACTGAAGGCTACCGTGTGTCATTATCCTCAGAATTTGCAGGCGGTTTTCTCGGCGGTGACTGGGACTTCCAAAAATACCAGGCAGAAGGCCGTAAGTACATTAAATCCGGTCTTAAGAACGTATGGGCCTTCCGTCTAGGTGTAGGCATGGCGACGGGAGGTGTTCCAAAGAGTGAGGAATTCTCGCTCGGCGGCGCAAACAATTTACGGGGTTATGAGGAAGATCGCTTCGAGGGAGAAACAATGATTAATGCCAGTGCGGAATACCGTTTCCCCTTAGGTGGTAAAATGCAAGGCGTTGGTTTTGTGGATGCCGGTAGTGCTGCTGACTCCTTCGGGCAGGATCTCAAAGCCAGTGCAGGTCTAGGTTTGCGAATAACTACACCTATTGGACCAGTCCGTTTGGACTATGGCTTCGGAGAAGACGGCGGTAAATTTCACTTTAGTATCGGTAGTACATTCTAGTAAATAAAAGAAAAGGTCAGGGATGGGGAAAGATTATCCTGCCCTGACCTTTTCCTATATACGATTAGTATAGGCAAGTTTTTTAAAAGGAGGTAAGATGAAATACCTACGTATTGGCATCTTGTGTTGGCTAGTACTTATGATAGTCAGCGCCGGTTCCACGGCCGCTTCCATGCTTGAGATTGAAAAAGTGGAAATAAAATACCTCCAGGAAGAACGGGCAGTAAATACAAGCTTAGAGAACCGTGTTCTTGAGAGTATTCAGGCAGTGGGCGACAGACTGCTAATTGGGCGAAAAGTAGACGCCGTGGAAGAAAATAAAAAACGGTTTGAGGATACGATTCGACAGGTTTTTGACCGGGTATTATATGGCTATGAGCTTTCCAATGTGACGATTAGTCCCGGGCAAACAACCATTATCGATCTTCGAATGGTACCATGGGGGGATACGGTTCAGAGTACAGAAGTAAATATTGATACAGGAGTGTTTAGCAAGGAAGACCAAGCTTTGATCAAGCAGGATTTGGCAGGCATTGAAAGCCGTATTGCTCAGATTTTAATAGGATTGCCTGTGGATGCTTTTGCTTGGGCTGATGGTGTTAGTAAAGCGATGATTAGGGAAATAATTGCGGAGCAGCTGCCCGAATTCCGCGCGGATATAGGATATACACCAGCTAAACATGTTGTCGTGGATATCCGGCTTGAGCCAATTGGGCCTGTTATCAAGCGAACAACGGTAACGATGCGGTCAGAAAGTGTGCCTAAATTGCTGTTGTTGAATGTGAGTACATCGGCGGATGCGGCTGCCGAGAAAATGGAAGGTTTACCGATTGCTTTTGTTGAGCGACATCGTCAAGTGTTTACTAATCGTTTACAACAGGTCATTACAGCTAATAAAATGGTAGGAAAACTTAAACTTGCAGTTCATTCTGAATACAGCTTGGGCGAAAGAACTGAAGGGGACGTACAGGCGGAAACGCTACAGTTCAAAATAAACTTGCAGGCCGTAATCGACCTTGGGCGAAACGGAGACAATAATACGTTCATGAGAAGCCATGTTGGTTATCTGGTCAAACCCCAGACGGAGATATTCGTGGACACTCAATTTTATCCTAATATTATTAGCTGGCATTTTCAACCCGGTATTGGTCAGCATCTGACTCGTAAAACTTATATTGGGATAAAACATGATATATCAGACAATGAAAACATCTTGCTGACAAGATACAAAATGGCTGAAAAACTTTCGCTGAATATTGAACGAAACCTCACGTCTGGGCAAAGCTTGACAGGGTTCGAGTACCGGTTACACGACTTCTTAAGGGCCGAGGCGATTAGCGATGGTGAAAGAACCTGGGTAAGACTGATTGGAGATTTTTAAAGCCTAGACTTGGAATGCCTCCCTTGCTATAATGGGATGGATAGTTATTAAATAATGAAAAGAGGGAACCAAGATGACAAATATGAATTTCAAAAAGTGTATTATCGGTATAGCTGCGGTGATGGTGCTTATGATGGGGACAATTCTTGCGACTACAACGCATGCTGCACCGGCAAACAGCGGAGCAAGTATTGGTTATGTAGATTACCAGCTAGTAATGAGCAGTTCAATCGATTATAAGAACGCCCAGGCAACCTTTACTGCCGAAGGGGAGAAAATCCTCAAAGAGTTTGAACAAGCATCTGCTGGAATGAGTGAAAACGAAAAGAAGCAGCTCTCTACACAATATTCGCAGCGTCTCCAACAAAAGGAACAGGAGTTAATAAGTCAAGTTGAGGCAAAGAATATGGCTGTAATTAAAGATGTTGCAAGTGCCCAAGGTATTACTGTTGTATTAAATAAAAATAGTGTATTTTATGGCGGTAAAGATTTAACTCAAGACGTAATAGCAAAGTTAGCGAAATAAATAAGGGTTGCAAATTTAGAAAGTGGTGATGGTGTGAAGCAAAAGGTTAGAGTATGGATGGTTTGCGGAATCCTTATGCTTCTGTTAATTCCACTGTTTGGTGGTTGTAAGAAAGTAACCCCTGAACAGAATGTGTCAACCCAAAATATCGGAGTATTCGATTTTGAAAAGACGATACGTGCGCATTCCCGTTTTAATGAAGTACAAAAAATGGAGCAGGAAATAGCAAAACGCAAGGCGGAACTGGCGCGTATTTCGCCCACAAACCCGGAAAATACTTCAGTGGGCGCCAAATTATCAAGCATTGCTGCCCAAGAAGCTGCTGGCTATCAACAGACTATTGCGCAGCAAGTTGATGCAAAAATGAACGAAAAGCAAAAAGTTCTGGAGCAAATGATAGAAGCACGGATGACTGCTGAGAGACAGAGTTATAACCAGCAACTTGGCGAATATGCCAAAGAACTGGATAAGGAGTACCAGCCCCTCATCCTTAGCCTTCAACTCAAGATGCAAACAGTTCAAATGACGTCGGAAGATAGAGATAAACTCAAGACTGAAATATCTTCCATTCAAGAGCAGCGAGCGCAAAAAATTGGCAAACAGCAAGAGATAATGGAACAGGTTGCGCGGCAAAAAGTACTAGTGGAGCAACAGGCAGCGGAAGAACAATTGCGTAATTATCATGCACAATTGATGTCTGAAGCAAACGCACAGTTAATGGATAAACAGAAAGAAATTGAGGCCCGAAGTCACGGTGACAATTACTCAATAGGCAATAATTCAACAGGTCAGGATATGCAACAGGGACTTTCTGAACTAAAAATACTCGAAGACCAGCGGGCGAAATTAATTGAAATTATTACGAAGGAATTAAAGGACGCTACGGCTAAAGTTGCAGCAGGGCAAAATCTTGAGGTCGTGTTGATACACTACCAACAGAATATACAGGCCGTAGATATTACTGATGCCGTCATTGCTGCGATTAAGAAATGATTAGATGGTAATACTAGGAATAAAATCAGGAGGCGAACATTAGATGATGAAAGCGTTTAAAATGATAGTTCTAGGTAGTTTGCTTGTTGTCTTTGCCGTTGTAGCGGCAGGCTGCGCTCAACAGGGTGCGATTGGCGTATTAGATGTTGAAAAAGTAATGACGGAAAGTCCTAAAGTGAAAGCTTTACAAGATCAGCTTAACCAGAAAGGACAAGAGCTATCTGCAAAGCTAGAAGCTGAAAAAGCAAAGTCAACACCAGAACAGCTACAGGCGCAGCAAGAGGCGGCGGTTAAAGAATTTCAAACGACCAAACAAGACTTGGAAAAACAAGTTGATGACACAATGAAACAATCCATAGAACAAGTTTTAAAAGAAAAAAAACTAGGGGCTATTTTATATAAGAACGGCGTCGCACAAGGTGGCGTTGACGTGACTCAGGACGTAATAAATAAAATGCAATAGACGAGGGAATAGGGAATGGGGCATAGGGAATAGGGGATGAACAATCCGAGGGGTTGTCTTTTCCCCTACTCCCTACTCCCTACTCCCCACTCCCTGTACTTTAGGAGTGATTTTGTCTGAAACGTACGTTACAGGAGTTAGCAGATTTAGTTGGTGGCGAAATAGTTGGTGAACCGGGACTAATTATCACTGGGGTAACCAGTATCGAAGATGCGGGTCCACATCAATTGACATTTGCTTTAGGTGGGGCCTATCTTGAAAAGGCTGCCAAAAGTAAAGCGGCAGCTGTAATTGTTCCCGAAAGCGTAATTGATTTCCCAAAGCCCGTTTTGCGTGTTGGGAATCCTAAAGCGGCTTTCGCTCAATTACTAGAATTATTTTCACCGCCGGTTAATGTAATCCGTGGGATACACCCGACCGCGATTGTTCATGAAAGTGCGATTATGGGGAATAATGTGGCTTTGCTGCCCCATGTAGTCTTGGAGAATGGAACTAAAATTGGTGATAATACGATTTTGTATCCTGGTGTTTATGTTGGAGAACATGCAGTCATTGGACAGAACTGTATCATATATCCTAACGTTACAATCCGCGAGGGATGCCATATTGGAGACAATGTGATCATCCATAGCAGTTCAGTAATCGGCAGCGACGGATTTGGCTTTGTAACAATTGATGGCCGTCACCGAAAAGTACCACAGGTCGGGATCGTAGTTATCGAAGATGATGTGGAAATTGGCGCTTGTGTAACTATCGATAGGGCTACTACTGGTGAAACAGTTGTCCGTCGAGGTACAAAAATGGATAATTTAATCCATCTGGCCCACAATGTGGAAGTTGGGGAAGACTGCTTTTTGATCGCTCTCACTGGGATTGCCGGCAGCACTAAAGTTGGGAACCATGTAACGTTTGCCGGACAAGCAGGTTGTACAGGACATATAACAATTGGCGATAACTGTATATTCGCGGCTAAGAGTGGGATCATTGGTGATGTTCCGGCTAATTCATTTTATGCTGGATTCCCCGCCCGTCCTCACAAGGAGTGGCTAAGGTCAGAGGCTGCCGTTCATAAATTACCAGAGGTTATGAAGAAGCTGAAGGATTTCGAAAAGCGACTTGCAGAGTTGGAGAAAAGCTAGTAAGCTATAAATAATGACTGAGAAGAGATCAGTTATTATTTGAAATTTATGTTAACATAAGATACGTACATAACGAGAGGGGAGTATATATGCATAAGATTATTATTGGTATTGCTATTTTAACGATTACAATGGTGGGAACAGTAGCAGCGGCTCCTTCTTTAAATGGCCCGACAGGGTTGGTAAACACTGCATCAGCTGACGTTGTTGCCGAGGGTGATGTATCCCTAGGATATTATAATTTAGATAATGGAGCAGTAGGCAATGTTAACATTGGGATAGCCAAGAATTTAGAGTTGGGCGGATCTTTTTTAGATCCCGATGCTGGGTCAAGAATAAACCGTCTCAATTTAAAATTGAGAATTACGCCTGAAACCGTTGTTACACCAGGACTTGCTTTAGGCGTTGAGGATGTAACCGATGAAGCAGTTCGGACCGGTTATGTGGTTGCCAGTAAGGCGCTGCCTTTTGGGTTTAGAGTTCATGCTGGCGTAGGCAACGGACGTTACGACGGTATCTTTGGCGGTATTGAAAAAACCTTCAATCCAATCAGCGTGGTTACTGGAAATGATAATTTTCCGGCGACGACACTGATGGCTGAGTATGACGGCAATGATCTAAACGTTGGAGCCCGTCTTTCCATTGTATCCGGTGTTAAAATAGATGCGGGTTGGAAAGATATGAAAGACTTTTATGTGGGCTGCAGCGTAACTTTATAAATGAGCACATAAAAGAAAGTCGGGAGAAATCCCGGCTATTTTTTTATGACCGCTCGGAAAATAAGTACAAATATTTTTAAACCGCGGAGACGCGGAGAGCGCGGAGGGGATTAAAAAATATATTAAATGTTTACTTCCTTGCTAGGATAATCTTAGACACTCTGGGAGATTTGTAATAAATACAAAAGCTCGAAGGCTACTAAGATTTACCCGCGTCCTCCGCGTCTCCGCGGTTAGCTTATATGTAATCCTTTCTTGGTTTCATGGTATTAACATGTTATCACCCTCTCCCAGTATATACTAGTTACCGATTTAGTATATACAAATAGACTAAAAATGTCTGCCTATGTTATAATACAACGGTGAGAGAGGTGGACATAAGATGATGACAATTTTTCAGGATGGCTTTAAAAAAGATGTTGCGATATTACTAGTTGTGAGCATTATATGCGGAGCTGTTTTGTCTAATGGTATTGCATATACGGCCAACTTATATTTTGGGAAAACGGTTGCCGGATTGATCGGTGAATACGGAGAATATGATTTGGCAATACAAGTTCAAGAACAAATGAAAGTTGACGTAAATGCCCAATTAAATAAAATTATTCAGGAGGAGTTCCCCGGCGCAAGGCTAAAGGAGGGGCCCACATTAACCGGGAAAACGACTTTTTTTATGACACTGCCTGATAAATATAAGAATCAGCAGGTGTATGAAGAAATTAAAAAGTATTTTGGCAGTTTACCAGGTGGCGGCAGCGTAGGAATGATGACAGAACCACGTTTAACATTGCGCGGCGTACCATTGGGAGCGCAGAATCTTTTATTCGAACGAATTACGGCGATGGATGGTGTGCGGTTTGCTTTTCGGGACAACGGCTCCATTGGTATTGTTTTAACCAATATTAATAAATCAGCCGTCGTTTCTGAGCAGGTCAAGACACTCCTTAAAGAATATCAAGTTGTAGAAATCACATTTCCAATCGGAATGGAACCAGCTAATCCGATTAAGCTTGGTGAAACCATTGCCCATAATTTTTACAGTGATTTAGGCTTAACATATGCCCAGAATGTAACGATGGTTTCAAATGACAGTGAGATGGTTTATATGATTAGTACAATGCTGGAAATGAAGCGGTTTCTGCTTGCTTATGCCACAAAAGTAGTCATTACAGCTAACTCCGGCATTGAAATGCTTAAAGGGGATAGTGTTGTATTACAAGGAGCAGATGCGCAGCCGTTAAGTGAAGGTGCACCACTGAGTAAAAATAATGTGGTTGTGCAGATTACGGCGATCCGTCCTGATAAAACCGCCGAGGGGATGATTATACAGGGGGATGCATCGCAACTCCAAAATTTGCAAGCCTTTATGCTGCATCAAGAAGTAATAGGACAGCCTTTAGGATCAATAACCTTTGTCAATCCTCGGCAGCAGTTGGGGACGGCTTTGACTGATACAGCTAAGCTGCTGCAGCAAGTGCCCGGGATGAGTAAAGATGTGCAGCAATCATCGCAAATAGCACTGCACATTCTAGACAACTATGACACTGCGTTAACAGTTGTAGAGGAGACAAAGGATGTTGTGCAAAAAGCCGGAGGTACAATCACCGCGGCAACAGCAGGACTGGCTAATATTAATACCGTATCCTTAAAAGGGCAATTAGCTAAATCCTCCCAAGCTCTCGGTGGTATGATTGAAAGTATGAAAGTGCTCAAACTATTACAAAGTGATATTGGTCCAACGGTTGATGGGCTAGAAGGCGCTCGTCGAAATATCACCGGACTGGAAGATGATTTAACAGCGTTAGAAAATATAGGACAAAATGCTCAAAAGGCGCAAACTGCTGTTAATGCTATCGTTATAGCATCAGATTCGGCGTTAGTAAAACTAAAGAATTTTGATGTTTCAGAGGCTCGTACTAATTTGAATGCCATATCCGCACATGTTGACCAGGCAAATTCTTTTAATCTGCCTGCTATAGCCCTGGAATTGCAATATTTAGGGGCAGCGGCGCCGAATCTAAAGGATGATGAGATTGCACATACGGTCATTCTGTTAGATAAAACTATTGCCGGACAAATTATTCCAGGCGCAAGGGTGCAAGTGTTAATAAATAGTGGAATTGGAACCAAGGAGTTAGAACGGGTAATTATAAAAGAAGCAGGACATGAGAATATGTCTATATATACTACGCCGGTTGGTATTATTGAACCTAATGCCAGAGGCGAACTGTTTGAAGTGCTAGGTGAAGTTAAGGCGTTGCTGGCGGCAATCGTAGCTATTGTGTTTACGTTAGCTGTACTAATGCTGGACCATACGGCAATCATGTCTACAATACGTAAAAAACGTGTAGTACATTCGGTGAAACGACAAAGCTATGGTGGGCATTTACGTCGGTTAGTCCTTTCGCTTAGCTCGCCTGAACGCATATATGGAATGCTGGTTGGAGGGAGTTTGGTTTTGGTTCTGTTTGTACTAAGCAAAGCGGCTATTCCTTATGTCCCTCTTTGGTGTATCCCGGTGGTAGGGATTTTATGTGGGCTACTAGTTGCTAGTAAAACAGAAACAATCAGTCCAATCAGCACAGAAGAAATTATGGCTGGTGAGGCAATGGGCATGACCTATGTACAGATCATGCGAGAGATTGTCATACCGGAAGGACGACCAGGCATCTTGCAGATGCTGAATAAGCGGAGAACGCAGTTTAGGTAGGAATAAATGACGGTAATCGATAATCGGTAATCGGTAATCGGGAGAACTACTAAGCCCAAAACCGGTTACCGACACCACCCGATTCCCGATTGTAGGAGTGATTATATGTTACAGATATCGAACTTAGTAAAAAAGTACGGAGATAAAACTGCGGTGGATGGTATTAGTTTCCAAGTATCTCAGGGTGAGACACTGGTGATTATGGGACCGAGCGGATGTGGGAAATCTACCACCATTCGCTGCATAAACCGTTTAACGGAGCCCACCGCAGGGGAAATATTTTTCCAAGGGGCAGCTCTCACTACGCTTTCTTACCAAGAATTATTACGCACCCGTAAACGGATCGGATTTGTATTTCAGCAGTTTAATCTGGTGAGGAGATTAACGGCATTGGATAACGTAATGGTGGGTCTGATTACGGGTGGTATGGATAAAGAAGAAGCAAGACTTCGGGCCCACAACGCGTTGGGCAAGGTTGGTATGGAAAAGCATATATTGCAGCGACCGGAGGAACTGAGCGGTGGACAGCAGCAACGTGTAGGAATTGCCAGAGCATTGGCATTAGAACCGGAGATGATGTTATGGGATGAACCTACTGCATCATTGGACCCTATTCTGGTGCGTGAAGTGTTGGATGTCATGGAGGACTTGTCCAAATACCAAAAAATCACAATGGTAGTTGTGACCCACGAACTTCCTTTCGCGATACATGTTGCAGACCGCATAGTGCTCATGGACAAAGGTAAAATTGTAGAAGTTGGACTTCCGCAAAAAGTATTTAGCAGTCCACAGTCCTATGTTGGAGAACAATACCGTCAATTAATTGATTATCAATTGCATATGACAGGCCAAAGAATTAGTAGTGTAGGGAATAGGGGCTAGGGGCTAGAGGCTGGGTTTTATGCCGCTTTCGGCGGCACCAAAATAATGAGAGACCAATATTGGAACCGAGGAAAATCGATTTTGCTCAGTTTTAGGGTTTGTGGGGCGAGGTTTTTCCATAACCCCTAGTCCCTAGCCCCTAAATTTAAAATGTACTTGCAGGTACTATTAATTTCGTATAGAATATTGTAGAATTATCATTTAATAGCTGGTTTTTCTCAATTAGATTATGCAGGGGGACATCAATGCGCAGACAATGTACAATAAAAGAGGGGAAAACCCTCGCGGGTATTGGCCTTCATTCAGGAAAAGGTGTGACCATGCGGCTTAAACCAGCTCCGGAAAATACAGGTATTATATTCGTCCGTATCGACCTCCCCGGACAGCCTTTTATACCAGCTCAGGCGGCTTATGTATCAGATACACGCCGGGCAACTACATTAGGATGGGACGCTGCGAAAATACACACCGCTGAGCACTTATTAGCAGCTTTATCGGCTCAAGGGATTGATAATCTATATATTGAGTTGGATGCGGCTGAACCGCCTGTAGCTGATGGTAGTGCGCTTGCCTTTATAAAGTTGATTGAAGAAGCCGGGATAATTGAGCAAAAGAGTATACGAAGTGTAGTCAAAATAACAGAGCCGATCTGGGTCAGACATGGAGATCGCTATATAGTGGCGTTGCCCTATGAAGGTTTTCGGATTTCCTGCCTGTTTATAAATCATCACCCATTGATTGGTACGCAATATGGAGATTATGAAATTACTCGCGAAATTTTCTGTAAAGAAATAGCACCGGCCCGAACAATTGGATTTATGCATGAAGTTGAAGCGCTACAAGCTCAGGGACTGGCCTTAGGGGGTAGTTTGGATAATGCCGTAGTGTATGATCAGGATAAGCTGTTAACACCACTGCGGTTTGAGGATGAAGTGGTGCGTCATAAAATACTGGATATTGTCGGAGACTTAGCATTGATCGGTCCGGTTGAAGCGCATATCATTGCAGCAAAGTCCAGTCATGCGTTGAATACTGAACTGGCTCGCTATATTTATGAACATCATTTTCAAGTTGATAAGGAGGCCTTGTAATATGCTAGATGTAACCGAAATACAGGAAATTATTCCTCATCGGTATCCCTTTTTATTGGTAGATCGCATTATAGAGATAGAACCTCAAAAAAGGGCGGTTGGTATTAAAAATGTGTCCATTAACGAGTATTTTTTTAGTGGACACTTCCCTGGTAAGCCAGTGATGCCTGGAGTAATTATTATTGAAGCGATGGCACAGGTGGGCGGTATCGCCATGTTGGCATGTGATGCTCATCGTGGTAAAATCGCCTTCTTTGCCGGTATTGATAATGCCAAATTCCGTCGGCCTGTTGTTCCTGGTGACCAACTTCGCATGGAAGCCGAAATTGTAAAAATTCGCGGTAATATTGGTAAAATTCATACCATAGCTTATGTGGATGGACATGTTGTGGCTGAAGCGGAGTTGATGTTCGCGCTGCAGTAAAGAAACTAAAAACAAGAGCTAAGTGGTGATAGTAGGTCGATATTGCAAGCAAATGTAACATTATGCTGTATATTTGGCAGTAAACGACAACTTTTCTTTTGTTATAAACTGACTGATAAGTCCGATTGTATTATAAGAAGCAACGGGTAACCTAACATAGAAGGGAGAAACAGACGATGAAGCCGGAAAAAGTGATTATCCCTATTCGTAAAATTCATGAGACGGCAGTCGTTCATCCCAATGCCCGGATAGGTAAAGACGTGGAAGTTGGACCCTACGCGGTAATTGGTGAAAATGTACTTATTGGTGATGGTACACAAATTGGTGCACATGTCGTAATTGAAGGATGGACAAGGATTGGGATAAACTGTAAGATATACTCTGGAGCTTGTATCGGTGGTGAGCCACAGGATTTAAAGTTTGCCGGAGAAAAAAGCTATACTTTTGTTGGAGATAATACTATCATTCGCGAATGTGTAACGATAAATCGGGCCACAGGAGAAGGGGAGGAAACCCGGGTTGGCAGCAATTGCATGCTGCAAGCTTATACTCATGTCGCACACAATTGTGTCGTCGGCAATCATGTTATTATGTCAAATTCAGCAGGATTAGCTGGACATGTTGTTGTCGAGGACCGCGTTGTCATTGGCGGACTCACGGGTATCCATCAGTTTGTAAAAATAGGCAGAAATGCAATGGTCGGTGCAATATCAAAAATTACGCAGGATGTACCGCCCTTTGTAATTGTAGACGGAAACCCAGCGAAAGTGTCCGGTATCAATAATGTAGGGCTTTCGCGAGCTGGATACACTCCTGAAGTTCGTCGCTTGATTAAACAAGCATATCGCATACTCTACCGCTCTGGGTTAAGTTTGCCGCAAGCAATTGCGGTAATGGAACAGGAACTTGAGGCCAGTGAGCCAGTTGAACATTTGTTACGCTTTTTGCGCAATGTTGAGCGGGGTATTGTAAGAGGCCGTCGAGACGACGAGGAATAGTTTATAGACTGTTAGCGACTTAAACTTAGAGATCAGAACCCGGAGGAAAAAGATGAGAACATTAGGCATCATTGCAGGTTTTGGAAGATTACCGGTAGAAGTTGCCAAGGCCGCCAGGAGTATGGGTGACCGGGTTGTTGCTATTGGAGTACTTGAAACGGTGGATGCTGAATTAAAGATAGTAGCGAATACCTATTATGCAGTAAACATTGGATTATTGCATAATATTATTGAAACTTTAAAACAGGAACAGGTATCTGAAGTAATCCTGATAGGCAAAGTAAACAAAGAGCTACTGTTTCAAGGCATTCAGATGGATCATAAAATGCAGTTATTGTTGGCCGGGCTGCCCAATCATAATGACGATACGCTGATGATGGCGTTTGTTAAAGAGCTGATGGCAAGCGGGATAAAGGTGTTGGATCAAACTAGCTATATACGTCCACTCGTGCCACAGGAAGGGGTTATTACTACCCGACAGCCAAGTGACACCGAGTGGCAGGATATTAAATTTGGTTTTAGTATAGCTAAGGAAATAGGACGCTTAGATATTGGACAAACTGTAATTATAAAAGACCTTACTGTTATGGCGGTAGAAGCCATTGAAGGAACGGACGCTGCGATTAGGAGAGGCAGCCAGCTAGCTAAAGGTGGGGCTGTCGTTGTAAAAACTGCCAAACCACAGCAGGACGTACGTTTTGATATGCCAGGCATTGGGCCAAACACACTGCAGTCGATGATTGATGCAGGTGCTGTGGTACTTGCAATCGAAGCTGGTAAAACCTTGCTCGTGGACCGGGAGCAGGTTGTCAGACTGGCCAACGAACATGGCATCGTTATTGTTGCTACTAATGGTTAAAAATGGAATTATAAGTAATACCCCCTTGGCGTAATTGGCGCTCTTGGCGGATTAACATTTCTTGATTTTGAGGGTTTAGGTGTGAGAGGCGGTTGCCCTGCTCCTAAACCTTGATTATTGTCAATAGCAGCTAGTGGTTCGTTAAGTTTAAAAAACCTTAACATACTACTAGCTGTTAACTAAGAAACCCTTAGGGGAGCGTGGAGATATGCCATATAATATAATGATCGTTACTGGAGAAGCCAGTGGAGATTTACATGGGGCCAGCGTAGCTCGCGTATTAAAGGAAATTCAGCCTGATATCCATATCTATGGGGTCGGCGGTCAGGCCATGCTAGCCGCCGGTGTGGATATTATTTATGATATACAGGAACTAAGTGTTATTGGTATTATTGAAGTTGCAAAAAAATATCCCCATATCAAGGGGATTTTCAATAAATTAGTGCACGCGTTAAAAACGGATCGACCGGACGTGTTGTTGGTTATCGATTATGCAGATTTCAACATGCGTCTGGCTCGGGAAGCTAAAAAATTGGATATTAAAGTGGTTTACTATATCAGTCCCTCCGCCTGGGCATGGAGGCGGGGGAGAGCTAAACAAATTGCACAGGCAGTAGAGCGAGTAGCCGCAATTTTCCCTTTCGAGGCAGATGTATATGCGGAGGCCGGCGCCAAAGTAAGCTTTGTAGGGCATCCCTTAGTGGATATTGTTAAACCGACAATGGATCAGAAGCAGGCTTATAAATTTTTTGAGGCTGATCCTTCACAGCCGGTTATAACATTGATGCCTGGCAGTCGTAAACAGGAGATTGAAAATCTATTACCGGAAATGCTTAAGACTATATCATTATTACAACAAACATACCCCATGATCCAGTGCTATTTACCGCTTGCATCGACTATTTCCCGCGAAAGCGTAGATGTGATCATTAAGCAGTATCAGATTGATGTACGGATCACTCGAGATTACACCTATGACTTAATGGGTATTTCGACCTTTATCATTGCTGCTTCAGGGACTGCAACGCTGGAAGCAGCGTTAATGGGAGCACCAACCATAATCATTTATAGACTTGCTTACATTACCTGGTTACTCGGCAGATTATTGGTCAAAATACCTAATGTCGGGTTACCCAATATTGTGGCGGGGAAACGAATTGTGCCAGAATTATTGCAAGATGATGTAGAAGCGATTAAAATTGCAAATATTGCGGCAGACTGGTTAGAACAACCGGAAAAGCTGGCAAAGGTACGTGAAGACCTCCGTGAGATGAGAACTAAACTAGGCAAGCCCGGTGCGGTCCGGCGCGTCGCCGAGGTTGTTCTTGAAGTTGCAGCTCAGTGAAGCTTAGGGCGCCCCCTGCTTATAGAAGTCGGAGTGTTAGATTGTATATTACTCCTAACCGGAAGGGAAAAACCATGGATAATTACATTCGCTTACTAAGTTATATGCGGCCATATTGGAGTAGAGTGATGACAGCTGCTGTTTGCATAGTCATTGCTACTATAGGGACTTTGTCGGTACCATGGATTATTAAAAATATTATTGATGATGTGCTGATCCGTCAGGATCTGCACCAGCTAAATGTTATTACAATAGGGATGGTTATTATCTTCTTTATACGCAGCCTGGCTTTATTCGGGCAGACATACTTGATTGCTTTTGTGGGGCAACGGGTTATTACTGATCTGCGTAACTTGGTTTTTAGCCATATGCAAAAACTATCCCTGGCTTATTTCGAACAGCGCCGTACAGGCGCACTTATGTCCCGGCTGACAAATGATGTCGGTGTTCTTCAAAATGCGATCACCTCTGGGGTGGTCGACCTTATTACTGAAGGACTGACACTTGTTGGTTCGATCGGCTTCTTGCTGTATTTAAATTGGAAACTAACCTTATTCACGTTTATAACGATGCCTCTTGTTGCATATACCATCCAGAATTTTGGACGTAAGATTCGTAAAGCCAGCGGAAGAATTCAGGAGAAAGCGTCAGATATTACTTCTATCTTGCAGGAAACGATTTCCGCTATTCGCGTGGTCAAATCCTTTGCGAGGGAAGGGTATGAGATTGATCGTTTCGGTGTGGAAAATTACCGTAATTTCCGGGCGATCATGAAAGGGGCCAAATTAACTGCCTTTCTTACACCAAGTGTCGAGTTTTTAAGTGCCTTAGGTACTACCAGTATTCTTTGGTATGGCGGCAAAGAGGTCATAGAGGGCAATATCTCTGCCGGAGAGCTGATTGCCTTCATAATGTATGCGGTTAATTTAGCAAATCCCTTAAAGCGGTTAAGCCGCGTTGTAAGTACGATTCAGCAAGCCATTGCCGCGTCTGAAAGGATTTTTGAAGTATTGGATACGGAGTCTGATGTTAAGGACAATCCAGGAGCAATAACACTAGCCTCCGTTAGCGGGCATGTTCAATTTCAAAATGTAACTTTTAGTTATGGACGGGATAAATCAGTATTAGAGGAAATTAATCTTACGGTTCGGCCAGGTGAGGTTGTTGCCCTCGTTGGACCAAGCGGCGCTGGTAAGACGACAATCGTGAATCTAATTCCCCGCTTTTACGACCCCTCGGAAGGATATATTACTGTTGATGGGTATGATATCAAGGGAGTTACTTTGGAATCGTTGCGGGAACAAGTGGGAATCGTACCCCAGGAAACTGTATTATTCAGTGGGTCGATTCGGGATAATATACGCTATGGAAAGCTGGACGCCTCCGATGCCGAAGTTGAGGAAGCTGCCAAAGCGGCAAATGCACATAGTTTTATCTTAGCGATGCCCGAAGGATATAATTCACAAATTGGGGAACGGGGAACGCGACTGTCTGGCGGTCAGCGTCAGCGCATAGCAATTGCGAGGGCCATTCTTAAAAATCCGCGGATCCTAATATTGGATGAGGCTACTTCTGCCCTGGATACAGAGTCTGAGAAACTAGTTCAAGAAGCCTTGGAGCGACTAATGGTCAACCGTACTACTTTTGTGATTGCTCATCGTCTTTCCACGGTTCAAAATGCGGATAAAATAATCGTTATGGATAACGGACGGATTGTGGAAGTGGGAAATCACGTCGAACTACTTGAACACAATGGACTATATAGCAAATTGCATAAAGTTCAGTTTCAACAGAAAAAGAGGGAGTAGGTCTACTCCAAGAAATAACAACAGGTTTTCACACAAGGTTTGTCGAATAGAATAGCGGGAGTGAACCGTTAATGTATTATGTTTATAACTTTCTTGCGTCAGCAATCGTTGTTGTAGCTTTGCCCTTTTTTATGGTTCGAATGATACTAACGGGGCAAATACGTGGTCGGTTTAGAGAAATATGGGGAATTATACCATCAGCTGTCTTGAGGAAAGTACGCGGCAGAAAATGCATCTGGGCACATGCGGCATCGGTGGGTGAAATTGTCGCTACAAGTTCAATTATTAAAGAAACTCAAAAGTTAATGCCTGAGCAAACCTTTCTTGTCTCCGTGGTTACGCCAACCGGTTATGAAATGGCAAAACGTATTATTCCGGAGGCTGCCGGAGTTATTTATTTTCCGTTGGATTTACCCTGGCTGGTTGAAAAGGTTATACGGCTGCTTCGCCCGAGTGTATTTATGATGGTCGAAACGGAACTTTGGCCTAATTTTTTAAAAGCGGCAAAGAAATACGATGTTAAAACGATTATGGTTAATGGTCGTATTAGCGATAAAAGCTCTAAACGGTATCATTACCTGAGGGGTGTATTGTCGGATATGTTGAACAATGTGGATGTTTTTTGCATGCAATCGGAACAGGACGCTCAGTATATCATTGGCCTGGGGGCAGACCCTACCCGAGTCATAGTTACAGGCAATACAAAATATGACCAAACGTATACCGCTGTTTCGGAAGCACAGCGGGCGGAACTTCGCAAAATCCTGGGCTTGAGGGATGCCAACCCGGTTATTGTAGCCGGAAGTACCCATAAAGGGGAAGAGGAAATGTTGCTCGCGGCCTTTCGCACCATAGAGAGCTGCTACCCACAGGGGGCGATGGTGATTGCACCCCGGCATGTGGACAGAGCAGGGGAAATTGTTGAAATATATCGTAAGGCAGGTTTGACCGTACGTAAACGCAGTGAACAGGATCCTGATCAAGCGGTGCAGGTAGTGATTTTGGATACAATTGGCGAATTGGGAAAAATTTACAGCGTTGCTGACCTTGTATTTGTAGGGGGAAGTTTAACGGCCAATGGAGGACATAACATTCTTGAACCGGCGGCCCATGGAAAGCCGATTTTAGTTGGCCCGCATATGTTTAATTTTAAAGAGATTTACACCTTATTAAGTATGCGAGGGGTATGCAGCACTGTAAATACCCCAGCGGAACTCGGGCTGCAGATGGTGACGCTGTTAGATAATTTAGAACTGCGTGCAAATATGTGTAAGGAGGCACTGCGGATTATTGAAGAAAACAAAGGGGCTTCGGCTAAAAGTGCCCAGTATGTTAAAGAATTATATTTGCAGATGGAGTGACATCTATGATTAAGCGTGAGGCAATTAGCACCTATTTATACGAGGTGGCGTATGGGAAACAAAAAGGGGTAGGACCAACGATACTCAGAATTATGTTATATGGTCTTTCCTTCATATATCTGGCCTTGGTCAGTTTGTCACTTGCTCTTTACCGGTATAAGATAATCCGTAAGGAATATTTGGCATGTAAAGTAATCAGCTTAGGCAATATTACCGTGGGCGGGACAGGAAAGACACCAACTGCACAGGCTCTTGCAGCGCTAATTAGGGACGCTGGATATAAAGTAGCTATTTTAAATCGTGGATACCGGGCCCAGTCTAAAGATGGGATCGGTATTGTTTCTGATGGCGCTAAAATTCATATGACCGCCGAGGAGGCTGGAGACGAGGCGTACCTGTTGGCGAAAAACTTACCCGGTGTACCTGTGCTGATCGGCAAACAACGTGCGATTACAGGTCGTTACGCCGTAGAAGAGTTTGGCGTGGATTTTGTAATATTAGATGACGGTTATCAGCATTGGCGTTTACATCGGGATATAGATATTGTATTGGTTGATGCCACGAATACCTTTGGTAATAATTACGTACTGCCGCGGGGAACTTTAAGGGAGCCGCTGAAGAATTTGCGTCGTGCGCATGCTTTTTTGCTGACAAAAGTAGATCAGACGGATTGTGCGGCTAAAGAAAAATTAAAACAATATCTGCATGAGATTAATCCACGGGCGGTTATTACTGAGAGTATACATAATCCTAAATATTTATACCGCTTAGATCAATGGTTTAACCGTGGGGACAGCAGGCCTTTCAGTGTGCCGGAAATTGCTGAGAAAAAGTTGCTGAATTTTTCTGGTATTGGCAATCCAAAATCCTTTGAGAACACCTTGGTGAATATGGGTGGTGTTTGTACGGCAACTGTTCGTTATCAGGACCACCATAAATATACACTTGATGATATGCACCATATTATGCAACAGGCTTTAAAACACAACGTGGATTATATTGTAACTACCGAAAAAGATGCGGTTAAAATTCCGCCAGGCTTTGTCCGGGATGTGGATTGGCCGGTTCCCATGCTCATTCTGGGGATTGAAGTAAAAATGACGGTAGGAAGTACGGAACTGATTGAGATGATTCAAAACATGGTTAATAAACCAAAATACGGGGTAGTACAATATAATTGTGACACAATAGACAAATCAATAAATCAATAATATTTTTTTGCCAAGACCTTTTTTAAAGCTTATTTTAATTGTAATCTATAATATTCCTGAAGCTTTGCGCTTCGTAGACAATTACAATAGAGGTGGGTAAATTGAAAATTATCTGCGTGATTCCGGCACGGTTTGCATCAACTCGCTTGCCAGGTAAACCCTTAATGGATATCGCCGGGAAACCGATGATCCAGCATGTATACGAACGTGCGTCCAAGGCCAAATTAATATCTGACTTGTGGGTTGCGACAGACGACCAACGTGTCTATGAAGTGGTACGAGGTTTTGGTGGACAGGTTATGATGACTTCAGCTCAGCATTGTACAGGCACCGACAGGCTTGCTGAAGTAGCGAGTATACATGAGGATGCTGATGTGATAGTTAACGTTCAGGGTGACGAGCCGCTCATTGCACCCGAGATTATCGACTTGGCCGTGGAACCTTTTTTAAAGCAGTCGGAAATTATGATGACGACCCTAAAAACTCATCTTACGGAGGAGGATTATCAAAATCCGGCGGCGGTCAAGGTGGTTACTGATAAACAGGGCTTCGCTTTATACTTTTCGCGTTCGTTAATTCCTTACCCACGTAACATGGGGGAGGGTTTTGCTGTTTTTAAGCATGTTGGTTTATACGCCTATCGGCGTGACTTTTTACTGCAATTTGCTGCGATGGAGCAGACTCCTTTAGAACGTGCTGAGTCGCTAGAACAATTACGCGTATTAGAAAATGGTTTTCGCATTAAAGTAGTAGAGACAAACTATCCATGTATCGGTGTAGATACACCGGAAGATCTCGAACGCGTGAGAGAAATACTCAAGGGCTAGTGCTTAACCGCGGAGACGCGGAGCGCGCGGAGGGTACTAATATAGATTAAGCGTTTTGATTCTTGCTGAGGATAATCTTGGACACTTTAGGAGATCTAAGAATATAAAAAGATCTCGAAGTCTAAAGTTTGTCCGCGTCCTCCGCGTCTCCGCGGTTAGTTTATTTAGAATCAAGTGTAGATTACTTAGTCCCTTGTCACTAGAAAAAGGAGGTTTTGCTATGGTAAAAGAAGTGCTTGTTGGAAATATAAAATTTGGTGGGGATAATCCGATTGTTCTGATGGCGGGACCTTGCGTGATAGAAGATCCGGAACGTACTTTGCGGATTGGCCAGCGTACAAAGGAAATAGCCGATACATTAGGTATACCTTATATATTTAAAGCGTCTTTTGATAAGGCCAATCGTTCCTCCGCAAAATCTTTCCGCGGACCGGGATTGGAAGCAGGCCTTGATATACTTGCTCAGATTAAGATGAAACTCGGGGTACCGATCGTCTCCGACATCCATAGCATTGAACAAATTAAACCCGCAGCCGAAGTGCTGGATATTATTCAAATTCCAGCCTTTTTATGCCGCCAGACGGATTTGCTGCTTGCCGCTGCTGCGACTGGCAAACCGGTTAACGTAAAGAAAGGTCAGTTTCTGGCCCCGTGGGATATGCAGAACGTGATAGATAAGATTAGGGAAACAGGAAACGAAAGCATTATGCTTACGGAACGTGGCGCCAGTTTTGGGTATAATAACCTGGTTACAGATATGCGTTCTTTGGCGATTATGCGAAATCTTGGCTATCCGGTGGTATTTGACGCCACCCATAGTGTACAGTTGCCAGGGGGAGCGGGTACATCCTCCAGCGGTCAGCGAGAATTTGTAGCCCATCTTACCAGGGCCGCTGTTGCCGTAGGGATTGACGCGGTATTCATGGAGGTACATGATTGTCCGGAAGAAGCCCTATGCGATGGACCCAATATGATCTGTATTGACGACCTGCCCCAATTGCTGGCGGACATTATAGCCATTGACGCCGTAACGAAGAAATATAAGCTATAAGTATTAAAATCACGACGCAAATAAAAAAATGAAAGCTATGAACACAAAGCCGCAAAGACGCAAAGGAAAACCGCAAAGACACAAATATTAAATGAAAATATTAATTCCCTTAGCGTCTTTGCGTCGTGGTGTTCATAATCCTTCAACCCCTAAAAGGAGGTAGTCTTATGATTATCGAACAAGCAAGGGAAGTTCTTCGGATAGAAGCGGAAGCGATTAGTATGTTGATTCCGCGTATTGGTGACAAGTTTATCGAGGCGGTGGCAATGATTCTAGCCTGCGACGGTCGAGTTGTCGTCACTGGCATGGGTAAATCCGGACTGATTGGACAAAAAATTGCTGCCACTTTGGCTAGTACCGGTACACCTGCTTTTTTTCTGCATCCAGCAGAAGGTATCCATGGGGATCTGGGTATGGTGACATCCCGTGACGTTGTGTTGGCTCTCTCCAACAGTGGAGAAACCGATGAGATCATCAATATTCTTCCAACATTGAAACGGATGGGCGCAAAAATCATCGCTCTGGCAGGGCGTGAGCAATCCACGCTGGTCGATAATGCCGATGTTTTTTTAGATGTGGCGGTAGAAAGGGAAGCTTGCCCCTTGGGCTTAGCCCCTACTGCTAGTACAACAGCTGCTTTGGCATTGGGTGATGCGCTGGCTGTGGCGCTCTTATCCAAACGTAAATTTACGCCGGAAGAATTTGCTTTATTCCATCCAGGCGGGAGCCTGGGTCGCAAACTATTACTAACAGTGGAAAAGGTTATGCATAGCGGCGAAGAAAATCCGATTATCGATAGTCTTAAAACCTTGCAGGAAGCCCTTTTTGTGATTACCTCCAAGGGGCTGGGGGCGACCAATGTGATAGACGAAAGTGGCACGTTGGTGGGAATTGTCACCGACGGTGACATCAGGCGCTCCCTGGAGAAAGGTTTTGACGTACTGCGACAACCGCTTACCGAAACCATGACGAATACACCTAAAACAATTACCGCTGAAAAATTAGCAGCACAGGCGCTACAGATTATGGAAAGTAATAAGCCGCGTCCAATTACGGTGCTGCCAGTTGTAGATGCTGCGCATAAACCCATAGGTATGGTACATTTAACGGATCTGCTAAAGGCAGGCGTAGTATGATAAGTATTAAGGAACGTGCTTTACGTATAAAATTGTTGGCGATGGACGTTGATGGCGTGCTTACTGATGGACGGATTATTTTAGGTAATGATGGAGAAGAATTAAAATCCTTTAACGTGCATGATGGACTTGGTATTACACTTGCTCATAAGGCGGGTTTGCGTACTGCGATTATTACCGGTAGAGAGTCCGAAATTGTCCGACGTCGTGGAGCAGAACTGAAGATTGTAGATATTCACCAGAAGGTTTCCAATAAGGATCTTTGCATACAAAACCTCCTGGCTAAATACAATTTGAGGATCGAAGAAGTCGCATTTATTGGCGATGATTTAAACGATGTACCATTATTTTTAAAGGTGGGCCTGGCGGTAACTGTCGCTGATGCCATGCCTGAGGCCAAACAATACACTCATTTGAAGACAAAAGCTAAAGGTGGATGTGGAGCTGTACGGGAATTAATTACCTATATTTTAAAAGAGCAGGGGAAATGGGATCAACTTGTAGAAGGATATGTACAAAGTCCTTCCCATATGGCGGTTCGACAATAGATCCAAGGGAGAGCGAGTATGAATAAAGGCTGGGCCTATTATGCCGGTAAACTTTCAAGTAAGCTACTATGTCTGTTGCCATATAGTGTACTGTTGTGGCTGGGGAAAGTATGCGGTACAATATACTATAGACTAGCCATCAATTTACGAGAACGAGCTAAACAGCAGATGATGCGTGGCCTTGCAATTTCCGAGGAGGAAACGGAGCCGATCTTAAAACGTATGTTTTATAATTTAGCGTTAATCGGGCTGGAGTTTTTTTACCTTCCCAAATTGACTAAAGAAAATATTGCTGCATATGTTGAACTGGAAGGATTATATTTTCTGGATCAAGCACTTAAAGAGGGGCATGGGGTTGTGCTGGTGACGGCACATATTGGTAACTGGGAACTTTTCGGCATTACATTGGCGATGTTAGGATATCCTGTGGTAGGTATTGGTAAGCAACAGCCACAAGCGGGGCTGACAGCATTGTTAACCGAGTACCGTACTCGGTTCGGCGGTGAAGTGTATTATAAAGGGATGGCTATACGACATGTGATGCGAGCTTTAAGAGATAATAAAATTATATACATCGTATCTGATCAAGATGGTGGTAAAGAAGGCGTATTTATCAATTTCTTAAATAAGCCGGCATCTACGCCGCCGGGAGCGGCTGTCTTTGCAAGGAGATGCGGTGCGCCGGTGATACCTGCTTTTATTCATCGCAGCGGCAACAAACATATAATTACTATTGATGCACCGCTTGCACTGCAGGAAACTGACGATGCGGAAGCAGATATTCGGACCAACTTACTGACAATCACCAAAAGAGTGGAAGATCAGATTAAGAAATACCCCTCAGAATGGCTTTGGTTTCAGAAACGCTGGAATACTCCGATGGAGGTGGTGACCAACAATGAATAAAACCTTTATAGGCATATTGGTAGCAGCGCTAATACTGGTCATAGGTGGATTGTACTATTTTTTCCGTGAGGTTTCCGTACCTTCACCAAGTTCTACCGTTACGGAAAAAGTGGAAGAGGGAAAGATCCAATTATTGGGGACCCAACTATCCGAAGCTAAAGACGGTAAAATCCAATGGGAGATCAATGCAGATCAGATTACGACTAAAACAGATCGAAAAATTATTGATTTTGCAAATATACGGGCGCATATCTTTGGAGCCAGCGAGCAGGGAAATGTTACATTTACCGCAACAGAGGGCCAACTCGATACAGTAAACAAAATAATGACCTTACAGGGTAATATTAAGGCCGTTTCGGATCAAGGCGCCGAGTTTTTAGGTAATATGGCAAAATGGTTTACAACAGAGCACCGCTTTACAGCTGAGGGGGATGTTCAATATCATCGACCTGATGTTACAATCATGGGTGATAAATTGGAGATAGAACAAAACTTTACAAAGGTTCGTGTAAGCGGCAATGCGAGGGCTGAATTAAGGAGGGACGTCCATGAATAGATTTAAAACAGGGATCATAGCCATAGCAATACTCCTCGGGCTTACTTTTAGCGGCAGTATTTATGCGGCTAAAGATGGCACAGTACAGTTGACCGCCGAGTCGATTGAATATGATGCAAATCAAAAACTTGTCCAAGCCACAGGTAATGTCAAGATAACCCAGGCGGGAAATGTGCTTAGTGGAGCTTATGCAGAGTATCGGAATGATAGTGGTATGGCCTTTGTGAAGGGCGGCATTGTATTTTCCGGCGAAACAATAAAAGCAACCGGCGAGCAGGTTGAATATGATACTAACTCGGGGAAAGCCATCTTAAGCGGGCAACCGCGTATGGAAGACCAAAATGGGGCCTGGATGACGGGAGATATTATTGAATATTATGCCAAAGAAGAGCGAGCTATAATCATTGGTAATGTCCATATTGTTCATGCGGGGCGCCAAATAGAGGCAACTGCGGAGCGTGGAGTATATTCTGGCACAGAACGCAAGTTTGTGCTTACCGGTAACGCGCAGGCTGTTCAGGAAGGCAATACTTTAATGGGTGAGACCTTAACTGTTTACCTGGATAATAGGTCTATGGACGCTAAAGGCAGTACAAAACTTATCATCATACCTAATGACAAGAATTAGGGGGAAACATGAATATTGAGATACGGAATCTGGTGAAGGCATATGGCGGCAGACGAGTCGTCAATGAGGTAACTCTACGGGTTTCACAAGGACAGGTAGTGGGTTTGCTCGGTCCTAACGGAGCTGGTAAAACAACCACCTTTTATATGATCGTAGGTTTAGAATACCCTGACCAAGGATCAATTCTCCTGGATGGGCGAGATATTACCAAATTGCCGATGCATGATCGCTCCAAACACGGGATCGGTTACCTGCCCCAGGAAGCCTCCATCTTTCGTAAAATGACAGTAGAGGAAAACCTGCTTGCCATTCTTGAGCTTTCGCCAATATCAGCCCAAGTACGCCATGAGATCATGGAACAGTTATTAGAGGAGTTTAACGTAACTCATGTGCGAAAGCAGAAGGGCAGCATGTTGTCCGGGGGGGAAAGACGACGTGTAGAAATTGCCAGGGCTCTTGCCACTAACCCGTCTTTCATTTTGCTGGATGAACCTTTTGCCGGAGTAGACCCCATTGCCGTTGGTGATATCCAGGAAGTCATCGCCCAATTAAAGCGCCGTGGGATTGGGGTGCTGATTACAGACCACAACGTTCGTGAGACGCTCAATATCACTGATTATGCCTACATTATGCACGAGGGCAGAATATTGGTTTCCGGCAATTCATCGGAAATTGCGGAAAGTGAGATAGCAAGGAAGTTTTATTTGGGAGAAAAATTTGCATTATAATTACAATTAACTCTGTAACTATGAGGTATTCGATGAGAATTTTAGATAAATACATTATTAAAGAACTCTTAGGCCCCTTCGTTTTTGGTATCGCCGCTTTCTCCAGTATTTTTATTGGTACAGACGTTCTGTTCAAAATGGCGCGTTTTATCACTGAACAAGGAGCGGCTATCTGGACCGTGGCTAAGTTATTTCTCTATAGTTTACCCCGAATTGTGGTGTTGACATTCCCTATGGCTATGCTACTGGCTTCCTTACTATCTTTTGGGAGATTGTCGGGGAACAGCGAAATTGTAGCCATGAAAACAGGTGGAGTAAGTTTTTACCGTTTAATTACACCTGTCGTGATTATTGCTTTTTTTGTCAGTGTTTTTGCGATGTTTTTCAGCGAATTAATTGTACCGGCAGCTAACATTGCATATAAAAGAACCGTGCAGGATGAAATCAATAAATCTCCGTTACCGGCTACCCAGGACCATATAATGTTTCCGGATATCAAGAATGGGCAGCTACAGCGTGTTATTTACGCCCGACAAGCTAACAGAGAAACCAACACCATGCAGGGTGTTGACATACAAGAATTTGAGAATGGCCGACTGGCTCGAATTGTAAACGCAGAACAAGCTACATGGAACGGAAAGAACTGGGATCTAACTAATGGTATGATTTATATGGTGGCAGATAATGGAAATCTTGAGCATAGTATGCGTTTTCAAAAGCAAAGCATAGATGTGGCAAAAAGTCCCAAGGAAATTAGACGGGAGCAAAAAGATCCCAAAGAGATGACGATTAAGGAATTGAAAACCAGTATCAAGATACGGGAACGGGAGTTTGTATCAACAAATGCTCTACAACTCGAATTACATCAGCGGATTACTATTCCGCTAGCCAGCCTGATTTTCACTTTGATCGGAGCTCCGCTTGGACTGCAGCCGCATCGTTCCAGTTCTTCTATCGGGTTGGGCTTGAGTATTGTGATTATCTTCGTGTACTATAGTATCATGACCATCAGCGGTGCTGTCGGACAGGCTGGCACAATACCCCCAGTACTTGGTGCCTGGCTTCCCAACTTGCTGATGATTGCCTTTGGCGCCTGGCTTATCCGTCGCGCAGCCAGGTAATGATTGAACACCACGACGCAAAGACGCCAAGGGGGATAAATATTATTAATTACGAAGGAGGGGATTCGTATGTTTGGACTGACGCTTATTGCAGTTCTAGCTATCATGGGAGGTGCGATTGCCTATTTTGGCGATAAAGTTGGCACCAAAATAGGGAAAAAGAAGTTGTCTATGTTCGGACTGCGACCAAAACATACCTCCATTATTGTGGCGATCGCGACAGGAATACTAATCACAGCCTCCACCTTAACGATCTTAACAATTACATCGAGGGATGTACGTACTGCGCTATTTGGAATGGACAAATTGAAGAACGAACTGTCAGTACTATCATCTGAGGTAACTAATAAAAATCAGGAGTTGGAAGCCAATAGGCTTTTATTGATGGAGAAGGAACGGGAATATGTCGATTTGATGGGTCGGGTTGATGCGGCCTTAACCCAGTTGTCTACTCTGGAAAACGAGCTAGCACGGACCATTGAACAACGGGATCGTACCATGGAGGCCTTGGCTAGTGCCCAACACGATTATCAAACTGCCAGTGGAGACTTAATAAAGGCTAAATCAGATATTTCATCTTTACAAACCATAAAAGGGGACTTGGATTTAAAGATAGCTGACTTAAGCACAGCCAGAGATGGTTTGAAGCAGGATGTAGATCGTTTATCAGATGTAACGGCTAAGCTGCGCTCCAGTATGGTGTATTTGCGGGAAGGTACGGTATTATACCGAGCTAACGAAGTTCTAGCGACAACGGTAATTAACGTAGCTCCACAGGAAATCCAAAATGAATTAATGCGCTCGATTTTAGAAACAAATCACAGGATTTTAGTAAGGATGGGTAAACCAGATTCCGACCTTGAGGCTTTATGGATTAGTCAAGTTGATTTTCAAAACACACTAAAAATGCTGGAAAATTCAGAGCCAAACGTGGTAATTCGGATTGTGGCCGACGGAAATACAGTGCTTGGAGAACCGGTAATCGCTCATTTTGAAATTTACCCCAATCGACAGATCTTCAACAGCGGAGAAATTGTCGCCAGTAAAACTATCAACATTATGCGCAATGCGGACAATATGGAAGTTGTACTTCAGTTTCTGCAAGAAGTGAATGACCTAGCGATATCTAAGGGCGTACTGCCAGATCCGCTACAAGGTACAGTAGGGACAATTAATATTGCGCAATTGTATGATACGGTAAATCAAATTAAAAAAATGTCCGGCATGATAGAACTATCTGCCGTCGCATCAGAGGACACCTCGGTTGCGGGTCCATTAAAAATTCATATTCAAATCAATAAGAACTAGAAAGAACTCCTGCTAGTTGGCAGGAGTTCTTTCTAGTTAGCGGTAATTATTTGTTTGTCTTCTGCAATCCCCGGCTCCTAGTACCGACTTTTAGCCCTTTGGATTAAGTTACCATAATAATATTATGATAAACAGAAGGAATTAGCGAGGTTTTATAGAAATATATATTACGTAAACAAGTTAGTAAAACAAAACAGTGTGACTAATTGGTCAATCATTGCAGACAATCAAAGTTGTTTGGTTATAGTGAATGTTATTTAAAATGATCAAGTAGTTATAATGTTTGAAAGCTTGTACGTGGCCCATTAGGGGAGTGTCAATGATGGAGCCGAGAACGGCAAACGATAATGAGGGAACATGGATACTCATTACATAAGTTTGCCGGACTAAAAGTACTCAAAATGCATCTGTAAACTATGCATCTCCATTGCGGGAGAACAGGTCGCTGCTTCACTCCTCAGTAACGACTTTGAAGTTTACGAAACGTATTTACAAACAATTATGAGGGGGATTTACAATGAAAAAGAAAATGCTCAAAGCAGCCATCTGTGCTGCTGTAACCGTCGCTTTCGCAGTTCCTGCTTTCGCAAATCCGTTTGCTGATGTTCCTGCAAACCACTGGGCCTATGATGCGGTAAACAAATTAGCCGCTTCCGGTATTGTAGACGGTTATGGCGACGGAACCTTTAAAGGTGACAAAACCATGACCCGTTACGAAATGGCACAAATCATTTCTAAATCGATGAACAAAGTTTCCACTGTCGATCAAAAAGTTATTATCGACAAATTGGCCGCTGAGTTTGGTACAGAACTGAACAGCTTAGGTGTAAAAGTTGATGGCATCCAAAAACAATTGGATAACCAAATTAAATTAACCGGTGATGCGCGTGTTCGTTATAACGATAATGCCGCTGCTGGTGTAGATGAAACTACCTATCGTGCCCGCCTCAACGTTGCCGGCAAAATCAGCGATAACAGCAAAATCAATGTCCGTTTAAGTACTGGTGATGCAAATTCTGTAGACGAAATTGGTACCATGGCTGTAGATCGTATCAATGTACAAACCAAACTGCTCGGTTTAGATACCACAATTGGTAAACAAGATCTTACCCTTGGTAAAGGCCTGCTCTATGATACCAGTGAAGTAAGTTCTGCTCCGATTACCGGCGTGAAAGTAAAAGCTGGCAATCTGATGGCAGCTGTAGACAACTCTGGTGACTCTCAATTACAAGCGTTCGAGTACAAAGCCAATATCTTAGGTAAAACTATTACTGCCGATTATATGAACGTGAAAGACGGCGACGAGTACGCGGCGCTTAGCACCGACGTAAATCTTGCTGGTAAAAAAATAGCCGTTGAGTATGCACAAAATCTAAGTCAAGACGCTAACGCATTCAAAGTAGGCACCGATATTCTTGGCGCTCAAGTAAGCTATATCGACTACGAAGCAAATGCTCTTGCTGGTACAAAGTCCGTGTTCAGCTTCGGCGACAAAACTATTGATGACAAAGGCTTCCAAGTAGTATATACCAAAAACCTTGCTAAAAATGCCAATATCGTATTTGATTACAAAAACCTAGATGTGGCTGGCGATCAAACCCGCGTTACCCTTAACACAAAATTCTAGTCTCAAAACTAAATAGTAGTTTTAAAACCCATGGGATATCCCATGGGTTTTAAATTTGTCTGTGCAGGAGAACTAGCGCAGACAAAGAATCCTTGGTACGATAGATCATTTAGTATAAATAGTTTTTAAGACTGAAAAAATACAATGGTAAAGGAATAGATGGATATGGGTTATATTATAGCGGTTGATCCCGGTACAAAAAAATGTGGGCTGGCGGTTATTAATAAGCATAGCGTATTTGAACACAGTGTGTTGGAGCGGCAGGAAACTTTAGCGCAGATGGATGTTTGGCTTAAAATGTACGCTGTAGATGCAATTGTTGTGGGCGATGGGACAGGCTCGCGACAATTTATCGCAGAGTTAACGGCAAGCTATCCTGCCTGGGGAAAACTGGTGCACATGGTCGATGAGCGATTTTCGACGGAAGAGGCGCGTAAACGTTATTTTAAAGAACACCCGCCCCGTTGGTTAGCCAGGTTATTACCAGTGACAATGCTCACCCCGCCGTGTCCGGTTGATGACTACGTAGCAGTGATATTGGCAGAGCGGTATCTAGAAAATATTAATAAAAAATAAATTATTTTAAATATATGAAAAAAATAACATTTATGAGGAAGGAATATCCATAAAAGGAGAGAATAATAAAAAAGATGTCATTAGCAATGTGTAAATACATATAGCCAACATTTATTTATCGATCCGATTTGCGGTACTGGAAAGGAGGTGCACCCTGAAAGCCGTAAAAAGGATTTGCATAAAATGGTGAATTTTAGGGGCAGTTCGAGGAAACGTGGACACTCGTGCATATTTCCCTACATTCATCAGAAGATTAAAAAATAACACCAAAAATTTAGGGGGAAATTACAACATGAAAAAATCATCATTAGTTGCTGCTGTTTTAGCAAGCATGACTCTGGCTGTGGCAGTTCCTGCTTTTGCAGCTACAAATCCTTTCGTAGACGTTCCTGCAAAACACTGGGCATATGACTCCGTTTCGAAATTGGCTGCTGCCGGTATCGTTGACGGCTATGGCGATGGCACCTTCGTAGGCGACAAAAACATGACCCGTTACGAAATGGCTCAAATCGTGGCTAAAGCGTTAACTAAGTATGACGCTGCCAACGCTTCTAACAAAGCTATCATGGATAAACTGACCAAAGAATTCGGCGACGAGCTCAAAAACCTTGGCGTTCGCGTAGCTGCTCTTGAAAAGAACCAACCTAACGTTAAAGTAACTGGTGAAAGCCGTGTCCGTTATCTTTCCGACGATGTCGACACTTCCACCATTCAGGGAACCAGTGCATTTGACCTACGTCAACGCTTGTACCTAAATGCGAAAATAAACGATAAAGTTACCTATACCGGACGTTTAGAAGCTACCATGAAAGATGCAGCTAATACTGCCACTACTGCTTTTAACCGCAACTACTTTACCATTAAAGATTTTATGGGTATTGACACAACAATGCTTGGCCGCCAAGGAGCTTATGTTGGTAAGAATATGAACGTAGGCAAAAGTTCCAACAATGATGGATTAATTATGAGCCATAAATTAGGTGAGGTAACCCTTACCGGTTTTGCTCTGACCGAAGCTGAAGACGTTCATTTAAATGGTATCTATGCCGGCGCAAACCTGGGTAAAAATGCCGATCTGGAAATTGGCTACACTAACTCAGACAGCAGTCAGAAGTCCTTTGATATCGGCGCATCCGTGCAGTTTGGCAACGGTTTCTCACTTGTCGGCGAATTTGTTGACACCAATAACGAAGGCAATCCCGATGGTCAAGCTTATGCCGTTCAACTTACCTATGGTGTAAAAACAACTAAAATCGGAGCAACTTCGATGGGTCTGAACATAGTTGATAAGTCCAAGCCTCATACCAGCGGTTTCCTCATTGGATACCGTGAGATCGAAGAAGGCAGTTTGGCACTTAATGGAGCAGCTAGTATCTTCAGAGGTTCCGCAGTTGGCCCTTATGGAGCTACCAGCGTATACAACGATAGCAGTGACGTTAAAGGTATGATGTATGCATTCCAAAACGTGTTAGCTAAAAATACGATTTTATCCCTTGAATATCAAGATCTCGAGGATGAGTGCTCTGATTATGATGTTAACAAAACTTTCACAGGTTCCGTTCAATTCTGGTTCTAAGAGAGCCTTTTAAAAAAGTCCCCTGGCAACAGGGGACTTTTTTTATGTGCGTAGGATATGGTTCAAATAGTCTAAGTCCGTTAGCGTGAAATAAATGCAAAAAGATGAAGATGTAAAAATATTGATATAGAAAACAACTTTTTCAAGCAGGGAAACTTGCTTTTTTAACGAATTTATGTTTATATAATATAAAGGTATATTAACTTATGACTTGAAACTAAAATGATAAAATCCTAGCATTGGCCGGGATATTATCTATATATTTAGTAGGACAAAGAAGTCCTCCGACGTAATCGTCGGGGGACTTCTTTTAGTCTATCGGATTTCATTCATTGCATCCGATAGATATAAGCGCAACTAAGGTTTCCCATGCGCCAGTAGGCTTGCCTAGCCAATTTTTTATCTAAGGTAAAGGAGGTGATAATCTTATAGCGTTTCGCTAGTGGGATAAATTTTAATCATTATGTTCAAAATTTAAGGAGGAAAAAGAAATGAAAAAAACATTATTAGCGCTACTTGTGGGAGTATCTGTTGCCCTGCCAGCCTACGCATCGCCTTCAACGATTGTTTGGATACCGTCCACGGATATCCAACCCCAAGAGCAGGTGCATCTAAACTATGATACTTATTTTAACAATGATGGAAATGCAGGTTACTATGGTTTAACTTTCGGTTTTGAAAATGTCGAAGTAGGTTTTGATTACGTGTCTCCCATGGATCACGATCCGATGTTATTTAATGCCAAGGTTGGCTTAGGTAAAATAGGGCATAAAATGCCGCTCGTAGCAGGTGTCTATAATGTGGGTACTGACAGCAGCACCAACCAGGAAATAAAGTATTTACTTACCAGCTACAGCGCCAATGATGGTACCAGATATTCTGTGGGTTACGGCGTAGGCAGAAAAGAGGCCCTTGGCGAGGATAACAAAATGGTTATGGCCAGTATTGACAAAATGCTTAACGATAAGTGGTGGGCTGCCGTAGATTATCAAAGTGGCGATAGTTCAATGGGAGCATTAAGCTTTGGTGTCTCCTACAACTTTGCACCAAACACAGCAGTTATTTTTGGCTATGATATTTACAACAACTCCGAGGCATATAAAAATACGGCTACTATCCAATTAGACATAAACTTCTAATATACGGTAAGTGAAATAACATATGAGGAAACATGGATACTCATCATTGTACTTCACGACTGTGATATTGTCGTTGCTGCTCTGACTTTGGTCAGAATGTTGCCAAATACTAATTACACAACAATAAAAGGATGGATCCCTGGAGATCCATCCTTTTATTGTATATACGGAAGACAATTTTTTCACCCTAAATCAGTAAATTATGTTAACCATTCTTTGGGGCAGGAAAAAGGGTACGATATAGAGAATTAATCTAAGTGGATTAAGGAAATACTGAAAGTAAAATTGCTTGAAAGAAGGATTTTAATGCTTTACAAAAAATTGACGAGCAAGCTTGTTGTTGCATTATTGTGCTGTATCGCAACACCTGTTTGGGCTGCGCAGAATCCTATTACCCTTGAAGCTAATTATTTACAATATAATGACGAGACCGGAGACCTGAGTGCCAGTGGCAATGTCAAACTAAATCAGGAAACAACACAGATTTATACCCAGCAGCTTACTGGAAATGTGAAAACCGGTGATATGCTGGCCAATGGTCAGGTAACCTGGACAGAAGCAAAGAGTACGCTCACTGGCGAGAAACTTGATTATAACTATAAAACCAAAGCAGGTAAGATGGGAACAGCCAAGGGGAATATGGACGGAGTGCTGATCACTGCGGAGTCTACCCTGTTACAGCCTAAGGAGGCAGTGACCTATCATGCCACCGTTACCAAATGTCCAGCGCAAATACCTGACTATAAGATGACAGCAGAGAAGATAATTGTTTATCCAGGCGAAAAACTTATTGCATATAATGTTTCATTTTGGATCAAAAATACCAAACTGTTTACGTTGCATAAGTATGTGAAAAAGTTAGACGAACAGGAAAGTGACAATCTTCCAATACCGAGCATTGGTTATCGTACAGCAGAGGGATTTTTTATAAAACAGCATCTTGAATATCCTCTGAATAGTAAATTGTCGGCAATGGCTGACATCAATTACTATCATAAGCGGGGATTTGAGCCTCAATTGGGACTGATTAATCGTAGCAATCATTCAACGGTTACCCTGATTGCTGGTTCAGAAGTTAATTTAGACAGTGAATGGTATGATCGTCGTCCAGAATTAGTATATAGCCATAATGACTTTTCAATGGGTAAGTTACCTGTAAAAATAAACTACAAATTCTATGCTGGGCGGATTATTGAGGATACTACAAATACAGATTTATGGCGTAGTGGGGGTGCAATATACGTAAGTCGTAATCCGCTTAAGTTAACGGACAATACAACACTGCACTTAGGCGGTGGTTATGAATATACGTGGTATGAGGATCATGAAGAACGTACCATCTGGAGAGGAAACGTAGGGATAAAAACAGCCCTCAATGAACGCGTAAATATGGGTGTAGGCTTTAATCATGAACATTCTAACGGGTCGACGCCGTTTAAATATGACGCTGTTGACATCAAAAATGAGTTGCTAACAGACTTATCCTGGAAGATTGATCGTTTGTGGCAGGTCGGCGTTAGTACCAGCTATGATTTAGACAATTCGAGACTAGCAGATGTGGATTATACGATAACACGGAATTTACATTGCTTTGAAACTGCCGTAACCTATCGGGAGAAACGAGATGAATGGAAGTTCCGGGTCGGTGTAGTTAATTGGTAGTAGAAAAGCCTTGTATATAATACAAGGCTTTTCGTATGCTATTACTAGATCCCAGACTAACTTTTTGAGAGGTAGACAAATGACACCAAAGAATATACTGCTAATTCGTCTCAGTTCAATAGGGGATGTACTGCATTGTACGCCAGTTGCAAGAACTTTACGCGAGCAATTTCCGAAGGCGAAAATTTCTTGGCTAGTTGGTGAAACGTCTCAGGATATATTACACGGAAATCCGTATCTTGATGAGATTATTGTGTGGCAACGGGAAAAATGGGAGCGGGAAGTACGAAAAGGTAGTCTGCTCAAGGGTTATCAAAATTTTCGATTACTAGAAAAAATATTACGCGAAGGGGAATTTGATGTTGCTATCGACATGCATGGGTTGCTATTAACAGGTTTAATCGCCTGGCGGAGCGGAGCTCAAATGCGTATCGGTTTTGCTAAGGCTAAAGAAGGCAGCCCGCTGTTCTACACACATCGGGTACAATCGAATTCTCCCTTGCCAATTGTAGAACACTATCTGCAGTTATTACAGCCGCTTGGTGTTGTCAAATTATTGACTGAAACAACAATGCCTATCTACCAAGAGCACCAAGATTTTGCAGAACAAATTTTAGATGCGCATCACATTAAGAAGGATGACACGATCATTGCACTAAACCCCTCCACAAGTTGGGTGACAAAATGTTGGCCCGCCGATTATTTTGTACAGCTTACCGATTTACTTATGAAGCGGCTTAATGTTAAAGTTATTATTTTAGGTGCACCCTCTGATATGCCGCTGGTCGATAAAATAACCAATAATTCCTCAGAAAAAGTAATAAATCTTGCAGGAAAAACAAATTTGAAGGAATTAGCCGCCGTTATACAGAAAACAAATCTGTTCATAGGTGGTGATACCGGTCCATTACACATCGCGGCAGCTGTGGGTACGCCTACAATTTCATTATTTGGACCGACAAATCCCCGGATTTATGCTCCTGCAGGCGTTGATCATGTGGCCATAGCGTCGAAAGTTTCTTGTCGATACTGCCACAGCCGCAGATGTAAGGAGTTAATTTGTATGGAGGAAATAGATCCGCTAGATGTTTATCAGGCCGCGCTGCAGATAATTAAGAGGCGTATAGAGAATAAGAACAATATGGAGGAAGTTGCATATGGACCAGTCCCAATTAAAAAAATACATTTCCCTGTTTAGCAAACAAAAAATTATGGTCATAGGAGACTTGATTGCCGATATATACATAGAAGGGAAAATATCGCGGATTTCACGGGAGGCACCGGTGCTCATTCTGCGTGAAAAGGAACAGCGCCTTATTCCCGGAGGAGCCGGTAATGCTGTAAACAATGTCTGTACACTTGACGGACAGGTCTGCATGGTCGGTATTGTTGGACAGGATGCCGAAGGGGAAAACCTTAAAAATATATTAACGCAGTGCGGTATAGCAATAGATGGCATCTTTGTTGATGAAAGTAGACCGACGACAAGCAAAACCAGGATCATGGCAGGCGGACAGGCTCGGGTTAAACAGCAGGTGGTTCGTGTAGATAGAGAGAGTCAACTTCCACTGGCAGATAAATATGAGAATCTTATTATGCAGTATGTTCGGGATCACTGGAGTGCCGTGGACGGGATCGTTTTATCCGACTATGGATATGGTGTAATTACTCCCAGAGTCATTGAAACAGTGGTTGAATTACAAATGCAGCAAAAGAAGAAGGTAGTGGTGGACTCACGGTATTCTTTGTTAAGTTATCAGGGCGTCACTATTGCAACGCCCAATCAGGCGGAAGCTGGAGAAGTGTATCATACGGAAATTGACAGCCTGGAAACGCTGGAGAAGATCGGGCATCAGTTACGGCAGGATATGAATGCAGAAGCGGTTTTGATTACCCGTGGCGGCGATGGCATGACACTGTTTGAGCAAAATGGGAAGATAACCAATATCCCGGTTACAAATAAATACGAGGTTTATGATGTTACAGGTGCCGGAGATACAGTAGTGGCTTGCTTGACTTTGGCTCTGGCGGCAGGAGCGCCCTTTGCGGAAGCGGCATCTCTGTCAAACTATGCGGCGGGCCTCGTTGTGCGTAAGCAGGGAACGGCAACGGTGAGCAATCGAGAACTACAGATTGCACTGGGTGAGTAGCATGAAAATTATCGATCGTAAAGTACTGCCTGAACTCGTAGGGAAACTAAAAGCAGAGAACAAGGTGATCGTATTTACCAATGGCTGTTTTGATATTTTGCATGTCGGACATGTGAGGTATTTGCAGGCTGCAAAGCAGCTTGGAGATTTGCTGGTGCTTGGCTTGAACAGTGATGTTTCAGTAAAGGGCTTCAAAGGGCCAACACGTCCCATCAACGGTCAGGATGATCGGGCGGAAGTGATTGCGGCAATGGAGTCCGTTGACTATATTATTGTGTTTGATGAATTGACGGCGGAAAACTTAATCGAGGTGGTACGACCAAACATCTATGTAAAAGGCGGCGACTATGTAGTAGACGACCTTCCGGAAGCGAAGCTCGTACGTCGATATGGTGGCGAGATTGTACTCATACCAGAAGTACAGGGACGGTCTTCGACTAACATGATTAAGAAAATTCAGGAACAACACTAATTTACGATAAAGGATATTGCGCCATATTAAGCGAATTTTGTTGGTTGTGGGAGTGATATTGTGGATTATCGTAACATTTTGATTGTGAAACTGAGTGCCATTGGTGATGTAATCCATGCATTGCCGGTTGCACACGCCTTAAAGCAACAGTTTCCAACAAGTAAACTGACCTGGATTGTGGAAAAACCGGCTTATCCTCTGTTGACCATGAATCCGCATATAGATGAAATCCTTGTTTTTGATAAACCAAAATTTAGGACTATGGCTGGGTTCATAAAGCATGGACCTGATATATCCAGATTGCTGAAATCACGCCATTTTGATCTAGTGCTTGATTTGCAGGGGCTATTTAAAAGTGCGGCCCTTGCCTGGTTAAGCGGAGCGCGAAAAAAAATAGGTTATTGCGATATGCGGGAACTGAGCTGGCTTGTGAGTAAACCAACCTGCGGGGTTCATAGAAACGGGCATGTGATTGAGCGATATTTGGATGTCGCCCGGTATTTGGGTTGTAAAGTTACAAAACCACAATTTTGTTTGGAGCCGAGTGAGCAGGATATCAAAGAAATAGATTGCATCTTGGCAGCAAGCGGATTAAATCCGGATTTACCATATGTAGTATTGGCACCGGGCACAAACTGGCAGTCCAAATGCTGGCCTGCGAAATATTATGCTGATCTGGCTACAGCCTTAACCCGAAAATTTAAACATCAGATTGTTTTGATTGGCAGTCCGCAGGATGATGAACGTGCGAAGCTTATACAAAACCACGCCGATACACCGATCATAAATTTAATTGGTAAAACAACGCTAAAACAACTTGCCTGCGTATTGCAAAAAAGCAAGTTGTTTATCGGCGGTGATACAGGTCCGCTGCATCTTGCAGCTGCAATGGGCGCTAGGACAGTGGCGCTTTTTGGTCCCAGTGACGCCGACAGAAACGGGCCTTATGGGGACAAGCATGTAGTAATTCGAAAAAATTTAACCTGCAGCCCTTGTTTTAAGCGAAATTGCGATGATTTACAATGTATGGAACAGATAACAGTTTCAGATGTCTTCGACTGCTTAGTTCAACAGAAGCCCTTAGCGGAAGGGAGCTTGAAGGGAAATTGCCTAGAAGGCTAAACAGACAGCAACATCCTTCAGAAATTGAAGCGATTTGTGTTTGTTCAATAAATTAACCTTTATGTCGGGCTAAGTTGGCGTACTAGTCCTTGGGAAAAACATCAAAATTTGACACCAAAAAATATAGGATGTAATATATACGCATTGGTTAATTTAAGAGATGAGGAGATAATTTGTGCAGGATGATATTGAAAATATCCTTATTATACGGCGAGGGGCCATAGGGGATATTATTTTTACACTTCCCGCTTATTACATGCTGAGGGCAAATTTTCCAAACAGCAAAATTAGTTTTTTAGCTAAGGATATTTATGCACGTGCCTTAAAAGGTTTTCCCGATCTTGATGAGGTTTTGGTTATTAATAATAAAGACCTTTCTTCTAAAAGTATACTAAAGATAGGGAAAATGAGTACCGATCTATTTCAAACAATCCGAAATAACAACTATCAATTGGTGGTTGACTTTGCCGGACATGGAGAACATGCCATTTTATTGTGGCTAAGTGGGATAAAACATCGTTGGGGATTGATTAAATCAAGAAAGCCAATACGAGAGTGGTTTTATACTAAGACTTTAATACGACATTTAAATAATGTTCATCTTATTGATCAACATCTTAAACTGCTCGAAAAGGGGGGGCTAAAACTTTTCCCAGTTAAAAATCAGTATGTTATACCGAAGGAAAACTTAGAAAAAGCTAAAGTGTTGTTTAACAATTGGGGGCTATCCCTTCAAAAACCTACGATATTTATGCAACCTTTTACTGGTAATGGACATCCTGGTAAAATATGGCCATTGGATCGTTATGTGACTCTTGCAGAATATTGGGAAAAACAGGGACTGCAAGTGTTGTTTGGAGGGGGACCATCGGAACGGAAAAAACTAAATGATATAGCAACTCGATTTCCTGTCGCGGCTGGTCAAGCTGATCTTATTACATCCGTTGGATTAACGACACTATCTTCGATCGTGGTAGGTGGAGACACAGGTTTGATGCATGCTGCGCTAGCTGCAGGAACGCGGACCGTTATGGTAGTTGGTCCAACTAATCACATGCTAATCGGTCCGTATAAACATCCTGAATGGGCTGTAAGGCCGCCGCAAGGAAATATGATAGAAAATGTCAGCGTTGAACAAGTGATAGAAGCTTCGAAAATAGCTCTCAATGATGTATACAGTAATAAAAAAGAATAGGTTTTGACTTGTAATTATTCTATTTTTTACTATAATTTAAGTTTTTTTACTGGTTAGTGTAAAAACTATAGTGTAATTCAAAATTGCTCCGCAAGAGCAATTTTTTCATGCGACATGCATGCCTGGAATAGAGGCTTGAGACGTCATTGCGATATTATGCTCTATCGGGCATAAGACGATGGGCAACTGCTGCAAATACATCAGGTACACTGATTGTTTTTGAGGATATCGAGATGCATTCTGTAGTGATGGTATCCTTTACCAAGCCCTGTTCATAGATTATTGTCGCCTTCGGATTGCAGGGTGCCCACTTTACTGGTGATGAGCGCCTGTATATGGCCACGGTTGGTACATCTAACATGGCCGCCAAATGCATGATGCCCGTATCAACCGTAATTAGCAGATCAACCGATTTTAATAGGGAGGCAAGTTCCGGGAGTGTAGTTTTTCCTCCAAATTGATATATTGGAGTTTCTGTTTGCGCGCATAATTGCGTAATATATGCTTCGTCAGTTTTAGCCCCAATAATAAATTGAACTGCATCATAATGTAAGTGGATTTGATTAATCAAGTCCAGAAAAGAAGCTTGGGGCCAATCTTTTCCAGGGGGCTTACTTTTATGATCTTTTCCTTTGATACAATATGCGATTTTATACTTTGCCGGAGGCAAAAGCGCTAGTAGAGAGAGAGCTTTTTCCTCATCACAAAGTGTGGGATGAATTACTAAAGGCTTACAAATATTTGCATCAATACCGAAAAAAGATTTTACAAAATATTGATATACTACCGTTTGATGAACAGTATCTAGATGATAAGGAATGTGTATTTGGTGGGTGTTAAGTATGCTGGCTATAGTAATTTTGGGTTTTAGATGATTGATTTTATCTGCTCCAATCCTAGTCGGGATTGATGCTAGAAAAGTGAGTAATGCAAATCGGTCTTTGCAGTCTAAGGAAATACTTAAATCAAACTGCTTGCGGCGAATATATTTTAGCAGCTCAATGTGCTTAGTAACTGGGAAACTGTTACTTTCGTACTGGAAGGCGATTACTTCATCGATAAACGGATGGTTTCTCACAATTTCAGCTGCGCCAGGCGGTGCCATCACAGTAATTTTTGCATCTGGATAAGTATTCTTGATTAAGCGAATCGCCGAGGTGCCGATAATAAAATCACCGATACCGCCGAACATATGGTGGATAAAGATATTTTTATATAAACAAATACTTATTGTAATCACCCTCTTGATGGTTATAATATCGTCGGCATCCTTAGCTTATAGTATTTATCAATGCCGATAATCATATTATAATCATATTAAGTGGTCCTTGCTAGCTTATTATGTATAATACGCTAATATGGATATACACTTTTAGAATGGATTTGCTTAAAATCCGGCAGCATAGGGAAAGTTTAAGGGAAAATTATTGCGATAATACGGAAAAGGATTGATGCTATGAATATATGTGTTATTGGTACAGGGTACGTTGGTTTGGTTACCGGTGCGTGTTTTGCTGAATTGGGACATAACGTATGGTGTGTTGATATTGATGAAGAGAAAGTTGAGGCCCTGAATAAAGGAATTATTCCCATATATGAACCAGACTTGGACAAGCTGGTAAAAACAAATTTTGTGGCTGGGCGTCTGAGTTTTACCACTAGTATCTCAGAAGCTTTGACTGATAGTTTATTTGTTTTTATCGCCGTCGCTACTCCTCCTGGAGAAGACGGTTCAGCCGATTTGTCGCAAGTACTGGGAGTCGCTAGAGAAATAGGTAAGTCTATGAATGAGTATAAGATTATCGTTGATAAATCTACAGTTCCAGTGGGAACAGCCAAACGTGTAAAAGAGATAATTAAAGAGGTGATTGTTGAAAGATCAGCCGATTTAGAGTTTGATGTTGTGTCAAATCCAGAATTTCTTAAAGAAGGCGCGGCCATAGAAGATTTTATGCATCCTGACCGCATTGTTGTGGGGGTGGATAACCAAAAATCTGCCGAATTAATGCGAGAATTATATCAACCGCTGATCCAGAAAGGGTATCAATTGATCACAATTGACGTATTGTCTGCAGAAATGACAAAATATGCCGCTAATGCAATGCTTGCTACCCGTATCAGTTTTATGAATGAAATAGCAAGAATCTGTGATGCAGCCGGAGCTGATGTAGAAATGGTCCGACGAGGCATTGGTTCTGATACACGCATTGGTCCCAAATTTCTGCAGGCGGGTATTGGCTATGGCGGATCATGTTTTCCTAAGGATGTTAAGGCTTTAATCCAAACCGCTGCTGAACTTGGCGTAGAGCCCAAAATTTTGGAAGCGGTGGAGACAGTTAATAATAAGCAAAAAACACGTTTGGTGGAGATGATTACCGATAGATTTGGCAAGAATTTAGCGGGCCTCGTTTTTGCAGTATGGGGGTTGGCTTTTAAACCTTGCACAGATGATATGCGGGAGGCTCCTTCTATCGAGATTATTAATAATTTGCGTAACCGGGGCGCGTATATTCAGGTCCATGATCCTGTCGCCATGAGTACAGCTAAAGCCCTGTTAGGGGATGAAAGTATCATATATCTCAACGATAAATACGATGCTCTTCAGAATGCCGTTGCATTACTTGTCGTAACAGAGTGGGGCGAATATCGGGAGCCTGACTATGAAACTCTTCGGAACAAATTAAATGATCCGATTGTATTCGATGGGCGCAACATCTATGATCCTATGACAATGAAACAACAGAGTTTTGAGTATTATGCAATTGGAAGAAATGGAACTTCTATACAAGAAATGGAAGAAAGTAACTAGTTATCCTGCTATAGCCCAACAACGGGTCTTCGTCTTAATTGTGATCCGCTGCAAGAAAACTAGAGCCAATTAGCGATGCTAAAAAGGCAAGGATTAATAGCCTAGAGCGTTGTAAGAACCTCCTTGAATCATTTTATGGATGATTAGGTAGGTTCTTACAATTTTTTTGAATGAATTCAATGGTAGGATCTTTCAAATTTTTCGTATTATGTTGAAGCAGGAGTTAATATGTCAATATTGAATTTAATATAAAGCGTTTTCGTAGAAGCCTGAAGGCAAGGTTTTGGCCCAAAAGAATATTTTTGAGAGATGGACAAATCTCTAATGTTAGTTAAATAGAAGGGGCAGGAAATGAAAAAGATAAATATCATGCATATGCTAAAGATAGACCAAGCCTATGGTGTAGAGAGGCAGTTACTAAACCATCTGGAACTTGCTGCTAGAGTTCCTAGTGAAGTTCAACACCATTTATGTGCACTGAAAATGAGTGATGATATAAAAACAGAGTTAGAAACTCTTAACGTATCCTTCATCATAAATAGCCTACGGACTTTTGGGGAATTACATTCATTTATGCAATATATAAAAACCAATAAAATTGATATATTGCATACTTACAGCCTTTTACGTTCTCCATTTAGATCTCGTATTATGCCTAAAATTGTTGGCATCCCCATTATCTTAGAGCATGAACATGGCATGGTCTGGAACATGAAAACTACTTTATTAGGACGGTTAACAAATCATCTACCAACTTTAAATATTTGTAATTCGAACGCAGCTAAGATAATGTTAAAGCAAAAATGCGGTATTCAGGCAACGGTGGTCCTTAATGGTGTGAAAAGTCAGGATAAGGTGGAGCACGAGGAAAATGTGCTGAAACTAAGAGCGGAAATAGGCGTAAGCCCGCAAGACAAAATAGTGGGTTTTATTGGACGGCTGAATACACCCAAAGGTGTTCATGCGTACATTAGAATGGTTCCGATAGTGAGGGAGCAATTTCCTAACGCTAAAATTCTTATTGTTGGTGATGGACCGATGCGACAGGAATTAGAAGATTATGCTGAAAGTTTGGGTGTACGGGAGGATGTTACATTTCTAGGCTTTCGCAAAGACGCACGATCCATAATGAGACTCCTGGATGTACTGGTTGTGCCATCGATCCGTGAGCCATTTGGCAATGTTGTGATAGAGGCTGCCTTTGCCAAGAAGCCGGTTGTAGCTTCATGCGTCGACGGCCTTTCTGAAACAATAATTGACGGTAAAACAGGATTTTTGGTTGATTGCACAGAACCTGTCATGGGGTCATCCAGAAAGGGAATTAGTGGACTTCCGAGTTATGTGGTAGACGGGAGAACTGAAAAAATCCGTCCGCCCCTGCTCCCAGATACAAAACAATTGGCCGACAGAGTAATAAGTTGTCTAAGCTGTCCAGATGAGGCAAGAGAAATGGGGATTAACGCCTATAAACGGGCCAGAGATTACTTTTCGTTGGAACGGTATCGCAATGATCTGGATTGTATTTATAGAGAGCTGGTTAAATGAGAAATGGAGAGCGAGTGCTTGCTATTATGAAGCACATCGATTATTGCATATTAAATCGCTTAGGGCATGAACTGGTCGGCTCTACTAAAGGGATTCGTAATAGGAGGTTTTAGGTAATGAACATTGTATATATTTGCAAGAAACCTTTGCATATGCATTCGGGACATGCAGACCTCGCTGCTGCCTTGTCCGAAAATTGGCATGATAATTATTATATTACTCCGTTACGCTTGAAAGAATATATATCACATAATCTAGGGCTATTAAATTATCATGCAAATTTAGATCGATTAAATTACCGGCCATATTTGCGCTTTAAACGAAGGTTCAGGCAATATGAACAGAATAGGATAATGAAAATATTAAATGAATATGGATTACTAAATAAAGAAACCTTCATTATTTCCGATGGGATGGAACATTGTCATGATCTAAAGAAAATTGTGCCCCCTAACGTGCGAGTGGTCTATTATATTAAGGATCGCTACTCTGAATATGATAAAAGGACGGAGGCGGAAAAGGCTGACTTTGACCAAAGAGAAAATGAAATAATCAAGGAATGTGACATCGTACTTTGTGTTTCGCAAAAATTACTATCAGAAGCCCAATTGTTAAATAAGCAGTCCTTTTGGTTTCCTAATGCAGTTTCAGAGGAACAAATTATTAAAGCGAGGAACAGTAGCTCAACAGGTAAAATAGGTATGATTTCCAACAATCTGAGCCGTATTGATTGGCCTCTTTTGTGTAACATCGCGCAGCAACTAGGGGAATTTACGATAGAGCTGATTGGAGAAAATGATCTGCCTTTGGGGTTTGAATTTCCAAAAAATATACACATTGTTGGGCGTATCCCGTTCAGACGATTAAAGGAGTATGTGAACCAGTGGGATGCAGGCCTTGCATTATATCAAAAAACTCGGTTTAATGAATATTGCTGCCCATTAAAATACTTTGAGTATTCCTCCTTTGATATTCCTACCGTGGCCACGACAATACCGGAAGGAAAGATATGGGCAGAGTTATATCCCGAGGCTATTTACTTAGCGGATGATGTTGGACATGTTTCCGAGTATATACGAAGAATATTCGAACAGAATCGAGCTCTAGACTACACGCGGATGGCCAGAGAAAACACCTGGGGGATCCGAGCGGAACAGCTATGTACACTATTTGAGAACTTTAGGGGTTCTTGAGTGATTGACTATCTGTATTTGTCTCTTTGTACATGGTATAATCATTGAAGAAATCACAGGCACATTTTAGGGAAGGATATTAATAGTATGAATATGCTTATTTCGGTGATAGTACCAGCATATAACGTAAGTCGTTATATTGAGGATTGTATCAAATCTATTCTCGGTCAGACTTATAATAGGTGGGAATTAATTATTGTAAACGATGGTTCAACTGATAATACCGCTGCTTTAGTGGCTGATTTTGTACAGAACGATGCACGAATTCAACTCATTAATCAAGAGAATGCGGGTGTGTCTGCTGCTAGAAATACGGGGCTGATGGCTGCTAAAGGGCAATGTGTGGTGTTTTTAGATGGAGATGATTTGTGGGAACCGGAATTTTTGGCTGAAACAGTAGCGGCTAAAGAAAAATCCAATGCGGATGTCGTTTACTGCGGATATAATCGTTTATACAGTAATGGATACATGCGGAAATATCGGTATAAGTATCCTAGTGGCAGTCTGATTATTCCCCCACCCCAAGAGCCGGTACGCTTTCATATTGGTGCAATGCTCATTGAACGGGAATTATTCCATAGATACAATATTACATTTACGGTTGGTTGCTTAGTCGGTCAGGACTGGGAACTAATTGCCAAGGTTTTGGCAGTTTCCACCATACAGTCAGTACCACGTAATCTCATGATTTATCGGCAAAGAAAAGGATCTACCCTGCATACGAGCTGGAATTGGCGTAGACACATTCATGCACTAAAAGGATATCAGCGAGCCATAGATTTCATGTCTGAAAAACTGGCCGGCGCTACAAACCTTAATGCAATTCTGGCTCACCATCATCGAAAACTGGGCTATCAAACCGTTAAATTTCTATGGAGAATGGTTAAAGCCGGGGCACATCAGGAAGTACTACAATTGATGGCTGATGGCGATCTTAGTAAAAATATTGGTTATGTGCAGAGGCATTCATTAAGTGTTGTCGATTCATTGAAATACAAAGTGGTGTTATCAAAGAATAAAGTTTATTGGAATGTTTTAAGATATTTTGCTAAATAGCTAGAACGCATTCCACATTGAGTGTAGATTTGAAGAGCAAATAAACAAGGCTTAGGCATAATGTGTCTAGACCTTGTTTATTTGTTTGTTCCCTTTTTATGGATTATTTGGTAAAATTAAATATGTGAAATATTTGACTAGAAGCTTCACGTTAAAAGTGGCAGTATTTTCACTTGCGTAAACAGACGATCTTAAACGCTGTATTTATTAAGGACGGAGGAGAAAAAATGACTGTATACAACGGTGGAGCAGGCAATGATATATTATCGGGCGGATCAGAGAACGATAGTTTAAACGGCCTGGACGGAAACGACACACTCAGTGGCGGAGTGGGAGACGACATTATCGATGGTGGGGCAGGCAATGATAGCCTCAGCGGCGGTGCAGGAAATGACACCGTCATTTATGATGCGGAGGACACCGCGTCCAACGTTAAAGGCGGCGCAGGGCAAGATATCCTTAATGCCAGCCTGGCTACGGATAATTTAAACATTAAGCTGGCTAGCCAGTATAAAGATTTTGAAAATATCATTGGCGGTACCGGTAATGATTCTTTGACTGGTAGTTCTTTAAGTAATGTACTGGTTGGCGGAATGGGTAACGACGTTTTAAACGGCGGTGGCGGCGATGATACTATTGATGGCGGTTTAGGAGACGATACTGTTATTTATGATGTGAAGGATATAACGGTACTCGGCGGTGGGGGCAGTGACATGCTTAACGCCAGTGGGATGACTACCGCCTTGAGGATGGACTTGGGCGAAAGATATCAGGATATTGAAAACATTACGGGTGGGTCGGGGAGTGATGTCCTGACTGGCGGTGTGCAAGATAATATAATGATCGGCGGCGCGGGTAACGATACGATCAAAGGGCTGGGTGGCAATGATTATATTGAGGGCGGTCTCGGTAACGATTATATCGACGGAGAAATAGGCGTAGATACCATATATGCTGGTGCAGGCAATGATATTGTCATCTATGATTATGCTGACTCAAAGGTATACGGAGGCGATGGTATCGATACCTTGGATGCCAGGACAGCCCTTGCCGAGGTTACAATCAGCCTGGGCGGCTACAGCGATATTGAAAATCTAACCGGCGGAAACTACAACGACAAACTTACCGGGAACGCAGTGGTGAATGTACTAAGAGGCAGCGAGGGTAGCGACACGCTTGACGGTGGGGCGGGCAACGACAGCCTCGACGGCGGAGCAGGTAATGATATCATCATCTATGACGCAGCAGACAGCATGGCCAATGTCAAAGGGGGCATAGGGGTAGACACCCTTGATGCCAGCTTGGCGGCGGCTAATATGAGCATTAAGCTGGCAAGCCAGTATAAGGATTTTGAAAATATCCTCGGCGGTGCCGGTAACGATAGTTTAACTGGTAATTCTCTGGCTAACGCACTGGTTGGCGGAATGGGTAACGATGTTTTAAACGGCGGTGGTGGCGATGATACTATTGATGGCGGTTTAGGAGACGATACTGTTATTTATGATGTGAAGGATATAACAGTACTTGGCGGTAACGGTATTGACACATTAAACGCCGGTGCTATGAACATAGCATTGAAGATAGACTTGGGCGAAAGCTATCAGGATTTTGAAAACATTACGGGTGGGTCGGGGAGCGATAGTCTGACTGGAAATGCCCTGGATAATATCCTGACCGGCGGTGCTGGCAATGACACGCTGATTGGCATAGCTGGTAACGATGTATTAAACGGCGGGGCAGGTGACGATTATATTGATGGCGGAGTAGGCGATGACACTATTGTTTATGACGTTTTGGACAAAATAGTGCTTGGCGGCGACGGGCTAGATACACTTAATGCAAGTAAAGCCACCACAGCGCTGAAAGTAGATCTGACCAAAAACTATCAGGATTTTGAAAACATAACAGGCGGGTCGGGGAACGATACTTTGATCGGCAATGTACAAGATAATATACTGATTGGCGGTGCGGGTAACGATACGCTGAAAGGGCTGGGTGGCAACGATTATATAGATGGGGGACTAGGTAACGATTATATCGACGGAGAAATAGGTGTAGATAGCATATATGCTGGTGCAGGCAATGATATCGTTATCTATGATGTTTTCGACTCAAAGGTCTGCGGAGGTGATGGTATCGACGCTCTGGATGCCAGGACAGCCCTTGCAGATGTTACGATCAACTTAGGCTACTACGGCGATTTTGAAAAAGTTACCGGTGGAAACTATAATGATAAGCTGACTGGTAACGCGGCGATAAACGTACTAAAAGGCAGCGAGGGTAACGACACGCTTGACGGTGGGGCGGGCAATGATAGCCTGGACGGCGGCGCAGGTAATGATATCATCATCTATGACGTGGCGGACAGCGTGACAAATGTCAAAGGGGGCATAGGGGTAGACACTCTTGATGCCAGCTTGGCTACGACTAATCTGAGTATTAAGCTTTCTAGCCAGTATAAAGATTTTGAGAATATTCTTGGCGGTGCCGGTAACGATACTTTAACCGGTAATACCTTAGGTAATGCACTGGTTGGCGGAGATGGCAACGATGTCTTAAGCGGTGGTGGCGGTGATGATACTATTGACGGCGGTTTAGGCGACGACACCGCTATTTATGATGCGAAGGATACAACGGTAATCGGCGGTGGCGGCAGTGACACGCTGAACGCCAGTGCCATGACCATCGCATTGAAGCTTGACCTAACTCAAAGCTATACGGATTTTGAGAACATTATAGGTGGGGCGGGGAGCGATATCCTGATTGGTAATAATGCAAAT
>Ga0074193_1000116_pt1 | contig 143327 bp, 160 predicted proteins | sample EPASupsiteHSE605_FD_64523 | JGI IMG/M metagenome (GOLD analysis project Ga0074193, IMG submission 64523) | Bioremediated contaminated groundwater from EPA Superfund site, New Mexico - Sample HSE6-05 | ecosystem: Environmental > Aquatic > Deep subsurface > Groundwater > Contaminated ... | reverse complement strand
GCAAACACGTCCCGTGCCAATTTTGACAATCCGGGAGGGACGACAGGCAAACCGCGCCTTGACAATTCTGGCAGGAGAGCTGACAGGTGGCCTGGCAACTCACCTCGCAGGTGGTCTGGCAACTGGAGCACTGCGTCGCCACCTGACAGCCCTGGCAGCCCGCAACCCCGTCGCAGGTCTGAAAGACGCCCGACTCACAGGCCGACGACCCGCTGCAGCCGCTTGTCGCCGCCATGACAACGGGTGCGGAGGCCGATAAGTATTCGGGTATGATAATTTTCTCGTCCATTTACGCCTCCCAGTGCCGCTTGAACGCCTCGTTTTTCTCGCCGCCCAAGACCTGCATCACATAAATTGCTTCATCCAAAACAGTCTGTTTCCACCAGCAGCAGACTTCGGGAACCGTGCACAGGTCCCCGGCGATCAAATAGTTGTTGGCAACACAGCCCCCGTCGCATATCCTGTCGTATCTGCACGCGGCACAGTCGCCGCCGGTCACGGCCTGCCCGTCAAAAAGCGCCATCAGCGCCTTGCGCCGATCCTCGTCTATGCCGTCATAGATGCTCCCGATACAGAAAATGCTCTGCTCGCCCGCGTTGCTGGTCATTTCCTGACAGCCGTAAACGCTGCCGTCGGGGTGAATGGCAGCAAAGCGTCCGGCGCCTAAGCCACATTTGCCTCCGGCGCTGCATTTGACGCCGCATCGGCGCGGGTTGTCAGACGCCGCGTTGATGGCCCGTATGTCCCGGAACGCCGTCTCCAGCGTGGAAAACTCGGGCGGCTTTTTGCCTGTGCGGTAGCAGCCAATGTAATAGTCGGCATACTTCCGAAGCTCGGCTTTCAGCGTGCTTCTGTCCTTTTCAGACCAGACCTGAAAGGCGTCCGGTATGGCAAAGAAGTACCGAAAGCCCGATTCCTCGGCAAAGCGGATGTTCTCAAACAGATGCGCGCAGGTGTGCGGAATCACCGTCATCCGGAAGGTGGTGCCCGGAAAGGCGGCGGCGATCTTCGGGATGAGGGGGCGCAGGGCCTCAAAGGACCCGCTGCCGTCATGGAAGGGCCGGTTGTAGTCCTGTGTGGCCTTCGCCCCGTCGATGGAAAACAGCAGGCCGATATCGTGCTTTCTCATAAAGTCGATCTTCTCGTCGTCCAGCAGGACACAATTGCTGGTCATGGACAGGCGGAAAGGCTGTTTGCGCTCCTGCCGGATATAAAGGGTCAGGGGTTTTATGATACTGTCGAACATGACAAGCGGCTCGCCGCCGAAGAAATTGATTTCGGGTACGACGCCTTTGTCCGCGTTTGCAATGAGAAAATCTGCGGCGTCCACGGCTGTCTCGTAGCGCATGTGCCGGGGCTCCTGATGTACAAAGCAGTACCGGCAGGCCAGATTGCAGGCGTGCGTCACGAGGAGCATCGCCGAAGTGATTTTTGGAAGCGGCATATTCAGCCCTCCTCGACGGACGTTCTGGAAAGTCCCGCAAACCTGTGGACGTTCCCATCGCTGTCCTTGAAATAATAGCCGACACAAGTGTCGGCGCTGGCATTTGTAACCACGACGGGCTCGCCGCTGAGAACAAGGTTCCCGAGGCTATCAGCCGTGACCGTGGGATGCATGGTGAAGGTCGCCGTGGAGCTGCCCGTTTCATTTAGAAGCGTCTCGGTTTTGCTCTCGTCAACGGACACCACATACCCGTTGAGCAGCCCCGCGACGTTGCGGCTGCCCGGCCTTTTACGCAGGGCGCCGCCCGCCGTAATGCGGAAGTTACGCATATCTGCCGCCTCGCCGTATCTCAGGCGGCTCTCGCCCTCAGGAGACTGGTTGACACCCAGCCATCTGTCGATTTTGAAGACGCTCTCGTTGACTGCGGTTGAGATTTTGGCCATGTCGTCACCACCTTGCGGCTTCGCCGTGCTCTATGCCGCCGTAAACGTTCTCTATGGCCTCGAACAAAGCGGGTCTATGCCGGATGTACTCGTACTGCAGCTGCTCGTAGCGCTGTTGAAAAAAGCTCGCTGCGGCCGGGTTCTCGTCGATCAACAAGTTTGCCGCGAGGCCGTAGGGCATAACGCCCAGAGCGTAGGCGTCGTCGATGCCGTTTATATAGTCGTCAAGTGCCGAAACTGCCGCGAACGCGCCTCTGCCGCCCGTGCGCAGCTTAAATTCGGCCGTCATAATACCGATGATGGCCGGGGTCCTGAATTTGTAATCCTGTGTGTCGCTCGTCTGCGCGGTTCCTGTGGGCGACAGTTCGTCCATAAGCCCCATCGCCGCGTCAAACACGTCGCTGACATAAGCCATGAGATCCCTCCTTAAAGTGATGGGGGAGGGCGTGCCTCCCCCAATAAATAGGATGTTATGCTGCAATCACAAGCTCAAAGATCGGGCTGTTAATTAGGCCGCTCTTGGCCGCGTAGGCCCGGATGAGCGTGCCTGCCGCGGGGCTTGTAAAAGCCGCCGAATAGTTTGCCGCGGTGGCGCTGGTCTTCGGATTGGACCCGTCGACCGTGTATTTAATGGTGCTGCCGGCTGTTGCGCAGGCGAGAGTCACCTTCCCGGCAGACGTGGTGCCGTTGTCGCCCGTCAGCGGTGCGCACATACCGGACTGCGCATAGATGTAAATGCCGTTTGCCTTCTGCGCAAGCACGAACGAATCGTAGCGGCAGAGCCCTTCCATGAGGGTTCCGGCATAGCCGGGGGCATTGTCGTTTGCGCGCAGCATACGCAGCTTCATGGGGTCTGCGGAGGACTGCTTGTACTTGATGATAAATTCAACGCCTGCGGGCATGCGGCTCTTGGGTACCGAGATGATCGGCGAGTCGTTGATGACGCCGATCTGACCGCGGACAATGGCCTTGGAGGTGAAGGCCTCATTGTGCCCGAGCTCCGCCGCCAGCTTGCAGCTGACGCACACATCGCTGCGCACGAAGGTTGCCCTGTTTTCGGCGGGCACGTTCATGTCGTCGAGTGCCGCGTGCGCGGTCAAAAGCGCCTCCATCACGGTTGTCTTGGTCAGCGCCGTTCCGTTGAGCGCGCCGAGGCCCGCGCCGTTTGCCCAGGTCTTGAGACGGTAGGTGTCAATCTCGGGAATGTAGCGCTCGTCCCACATCTGCTTGAGGTAGGCCACAGCCTTTTTGACAAAGAGCTGATCCTGCACATTGGTGGCGTCAAAGGTCTTGGTAAAGGAGCGCTTCATCGTCAGCGAGTAGGTGTTCAGCTCGTCGTCGACCTCCGAGGGGGTGCCGAAGCGGTTGCTGGTGGCGGTGTTGTCGTAATCGTTGAGATCGCCCGCGGTCAGCGTCCACACCTTGATGGCGTTCACGCCCTCCCAGTTGTAGTTGGTGCCGATGTAGGCGTCCGTAATGGACCCCTTCTTGTAGCGCTCGTCGAGCTTGGGGTCATATTTCGTCGCAAGATTTACTGTTGCCATTATTCAAATTCCTTTCTGCCCGTGCCGTCGGGGAAGCGGGCGCTGCCGCTTCATCTACCGCGGCTCAAGGGCTCAAAAATAGTGTTGTTCAGTCGCTGTTCCAGAGCTTGTCGAACTCGTCCTGCGGATTCGAGCGGCCGACGCTCGTTGTGCTGCCGGTCGAACGCTGTCGGTTTTCGGCGTTCTTCCGGTCGGAGGCCACCAGCGATTTGAGCTGCCGGTTTTCAATCTTCTCATAGGCCTGCACAAGCGTTCTGCCGCCCTGACTGTAAAGCGCCCACACCTCTTTGGGGACGGCTTCGGGCGTCACGGTCGGGTACTCGCGGATAAATTCCGCAAAGTCGCTGCCGCGCTTTTCCTGCGCCTGCTTCTCGGCCTCCGCCGGGGTCTCGGCAAAGGCGCGCCCGGCGCCCAGGCGGCTTTCTTTTTCCGCAAGCCGCTGCTCCTTTTGCTCCAGGGCAATCCGGCCCCGGGCCACGGAGAGGTCGAGCTTTTCTCGCTCGGCGAGAAGCGCCGCACGGGTCTCGTCGATCAGTGCGTTGACATCCGCAAAGCCCTGCTGCCGAGCCATCGTATTCAAATGCGTCAGCGCCTGCCTGGGATCGGGGCAGAGCGCCGTCAGCGCCCGCTGTTCGGCTGATAAATCCTCGTGTTTCTGTCTGATCCGGTCGTAGTCCAGGCCCTTCTGCGCCAGAACAACAACCTCGTCCTTCGATACCGTCTTCACCTCGTCCAGGTGCTTCAAGGTAAACTGGTCGGCTTCCTCTGCCTGCCCGGGTTTGGTCTCCGGCGTATCGGTCTTCCCGTCCGTCCACAGCTGCTGGTCGGCATCCGTGTCCTTCAGGTCGGCGTTTTCCGCTGTGTCGTCGGCCTCTGTCGTTTCGAGGTCGACCGTGCTGTCGTCATCGAGAGCGGCATCATCGGGCAAATTCTCCCAGTCCTCCGTCGTCACCGCGGTGTCAAGCCTTGTTTCTTCGTCCATATTTTTGTCCTTTCTGCCTATGGTCGGGCAAAAGATTTTTTATTCTCAAAGGGCCGGAAGGCCCTGCGTGAGCATCGGTGCGCCCAAGGCGCTTTGCAGGTTCGGTACGCCGCCGCCGGGGAGGCCGGGTAGGCCGGATGCGCCGGATACGGGGGTCTGTGCGTGCCGCAGCTTCTCTATGAGGGCCTGTTTCCGGCTGATGTAGCCCTCGGGTACGCGCTCAAGGTAATCGTCAAGCTCGATGCGGCCCTGCACCAAGAGGTTGTCCAGCGTCTGCATCGAGGCAATTTCGGACCAGTAGCTCGACGCGCCCACGTCCAGCTTGAGCGTCATCGGCAGCTGCCGCAGCGTCGAGAAGTCAAAGTCAATTGTCTCCGCGCTTTTGCCGGGGGGGACAGGCAGTCCCGTCAAATCCGGCGCCGGGGCCTTGACCGTTCGGGTGCCGTAATAGGTGGACATGAACTCCAGATAGATGCCGCCGAGATCCTCGATGCTCTGGTAGAGATTTTGCCGCGTGATTTCACTGGGAATCGAGGAGGCCCGCTGCAGGGCGATGATGGCGGAGGTGTTGTCCGGCCTTGCGTTGCCGAGGGCCGCGGCGGTCGCGCCCAGAAAGGTCTGCGTGTAGTCGATCGTCTTGTCGATAAACAGCGGCACCGCGCTGTCGGTGTGTGCGGGCTCGATGATTCGGGCAATGTCGTTCATGTTTCCGCCGTTGACGCCGATGGCCACGCCCGCCTGATTGGTCCATTTGCTGATGCGGGTCTTGTCGTACACGACCTTCGGAAACGCGGTCTGCATCATGGAAAGCTGCTGCATGGCAAAGGTCTTGTTGACAAAAATCTGGTTTGGAATCAGCCCCGTGATCATCGCCTGACCGTGACAGCAGTTTTGTACATAGTCCCAGTTGAGCCAGGTCAGTGGATAAAGCCGAATCCCGAGGTTCCACGGCCTGCGGAGCATAACGCCGCGCGCGGCCTCACAGGCCCAGATTTCCCCGGAATCATCGTCCCGCCACAGACGGAGCAAAACCGTCACACGGTCATCCGAAACGGCGGTATTGCCCCGCGGAGCGCTGTCGGCCTGTATCGCGTCACAATCGGCTTCAGCCACACCGTTGGCCTTTGCCCTGCGGCGGACATCGCGGCGCATTTCGCGGTGCTCGACGAGTATATACGGCTGCTTCTGCACCCGGCGTTCATTCGGGTTTCCGAAGAAAACACGGGTGTTTTCCAGCACCTCCGTCACAATGGCGCCCTTGACGGCCTGTCCTGTTTCAATGTCGGCATCCCAATAGGTAAAGGTGCAGCCGTCGCCGTCCACGGCGGCGTTGCGCATAAACTCGCGGAGCAGGAACCCGATTTTGTTGTGCTCGAACAGGGCGTCAAACTCATTTGAAACGACCTCCGCAACCTGTTCGACCAGCCGCTGATCCGGCGCGAGGGCGAGAGGAGCCGCCTGCATTTTGATGTTGTCCGAGAGAATGGAGGCCACCTGAAACAGCACCACCCGTTTGAGAAAGTTGAAAACGGGGGTCGGCAGGCCGTTGGACTCGACGCCCTCCCACTGCTTGCCGATAAAAAAGTTTTCGTTGGTCTCGACGGTGTCAAAAAGGTTGATTTGATTTTTGAAGTGCACACCGCTTTCGTATTCCAGAAAGATGCTTTCAGCGGTCGGCTTTAAGTGTTTTGTCTCGTCCATATGTCACCCCATAATTGAGAATATTATTTGCGCCCCTGATAAAGCGGCGCTCGGCCTGCCGGTCCTCCTCCAGCTGCTCGGTCTGTTCCTCAAGCGGCGTCAGGCGCTCGACGAGATCGGACAGCTGCAGCCGGAGCGCATGGATGTCCTCTGAAAAACCGAAAAACAGCTCCGTGCCGTCGCTTTGGAGCGCCGCGTCGGCCTTTTCAAGCGCCGCATACTGGTGCTCCAGACTGTTCAGGCGCATCAAAAGCGCCCGGTACTGACTTTTGCGTATAAACATACTTCCTCCTATAGGCCGATGTAGCTTGCGGTCGGCTCGCCGCCTGTCATGAAATCCTCGTAGTCCTCAGTCTCGTCTTCGCGCGCATTGGCCTGCTCGCGGGCGCGTTCCGCTTCGGATAGCGCGGGCATGGTCCGGGATATGCAGAAATAGCGCAGGGCGTCGACCGTATGCGTGAGATTGTGCGGCTCCTTCGCGCAGTCGTTGGGGTTGCTCTCATCCGCCTGAATGACGGGCAGGTCCTCAATCAGCTGCCTGCAATTGCTGAAAAAAAGCAGCTGGGGCTTTCCGTCCGGCATGGGCGCGAGCAGCTGCTTAATCTGCAAATGCCCCTGAACCCGGTTGTTTGCCACCTTCACAATCGGCACGCCGTTTTGCATGAAGTCTTCCGCCATGGTTTTGCCGTCGGTTTTCTGCGTGCTCCACATATCGGGCGGGGCAAAGGTAATGTCGATCTGCTCGCCCGGTGCGGTGTTGTTTCGAATTTCCTGCGCCGCCTGACGAACGATGAGGCCGGAGCGGCAAAACTCCCGATATACGTAGCAGCGCCCGGCACAGTCCACCGCAACCCAGCAGCAGGCAAACATATCCAGCCCGTAGTCAAACGCCCGGTATCTGCGCCAGCCAGCGGGGATCGGAAACGGCTCGATGACATGGCGCGCCGAAAACTCGTCGAAATATGCACCGCTCAGGGCGTTCCAGTCGCCGTAGCGGTGGGCGGCCCGCAGACGTTCCGGGAGGTTATTGAGCATGTCGATATAGGCGGGGGAGTGCTGGAGCAAAACCGCGTTATCTTCGACGCTTGCAAAGATAAAACGGTAATCCTGAGGGTTTTCGCCGGGTCGGAAGTCGCGGTCGACAAACAGACGCTTGACCCACTTGTGGCCGACGCCCCCGGGGTTGCATGTGAGATAAAAGTGCTTGGGAATGCCGCTCACGCCGCGCAGACAGGCCCCCAGCATACGGAACTGTTCCTCGGTGAACTGTGTCGCCTCGTCGATGAAAATCCAGTCATACTGCTGGCCTTGGTACTTGTCGGCGGTCGTGTCATAGTTGTAGTGACCGAAGCGAATGGTCGAGCCGTTAAAAAAGCACAGCATGTGCTTTGCGCTGTTGTACTCGGCCACCTGCGGCGGAAGCAGGCGCTTCATCGGCTCGATGTGGTTTTCAAGCAGATCGTCGTACTGGCGGCGGACGATCAGACCCTTGAAGCCCGGATAGTGAAGCGCCCCGTAAATGGCCCGTCTGTCCACCACATGACTTTTGCCGCCGCCTCTGGCGCCGCCGTAGCAGACGTAGAGCGCCTCCGCGTTCCAGAAGGCCGCCTGCTTCGGATAGAGATTTCCGGCATCGATCCGCAAAATATTTTCGCCGACCTCCGCGGCGCTCAAGACCGGCGCCGCTGCGTCCTTTTTTGGTCTGCCGATGTGCCCACCCCCCTGTAAAAAAATAAGAGCCAAACGACGCGCGCTTTTTAAGTGCGGTCATTCGGCTCTCAGGCTCTTATCTTCTATGTATTTTGTCTACAGCTCAAAATCGATCTCCGCCCGGCACTGCTTGCACCAGAGCTTGATGCCCCGCGCCCGCCCCTCCGGGTCAATGCGGCAGAGCTTGGTTCCGTGAACGGGGCACAACGCCCAGCCGTCCCGGATAATGGCTTTTTTCATCGGCACCTCCTGTGTGGTTTTTCGCGTCTTCGGCGGCTTATCGCACCGCCCAGCGTGTTTGGGCGCGCTCGTCGCACTCCGCCTGAATGCCGCAGACCCGCCGCGGCCTGCCGAGCGCGCTGTAAACCTCGTCACTCAGATAGACGGCGGTCGGCTCCACATAGGCCCCGCGCATCCGTCGAATCTGCGCCCGTATGTCCTGTATCATCTTCTCATTGTCGCCGCTCATCCAGCTTCACCCTGTTCGTTTTCATAGACACCTCCGGTTTTTCCTCCCCTCAAGCCTCGGTGTCGGGAATCCCGAGCTTGAACTCGACCGTCACGTTTGCCTTGCCCTCGGACTGCTGCTTGTCGGCATAGCCGCCGTTTTTCACCTGCTTGAGCAGGTAGGCGCAGGGGCTTGCCAGCTTCGGGTCCAGCAGCATCATGCGGCTGAGCTCCGATTCGCGCAGCAGCTGGTATTTGTTCAATACCGACGCGAAGCCGGGGTAGCGCCCCGCCTCGTTGATTTCGAAGCGCGCCTTCATGTCCCAGGATAGACCGAGAAACACGAACATGCCCGCCTCGTCCGGAAAGAGCTCCCGTGCTCGGCATTGGTCGACGTAGTCGCGGCACCTGGCATCCAGCGCCTCGGCCGACGCATAGGGCAGGGGGGCCTCGTCCTTGTTTTTCGGTTTTCTGCCGCTTGTTTTCGGCATGCTGTCACCTCCCCGAGCGCGTCGGTTAACGGGGCCTGTTCGCCGCGCCCTCCGGCTTTAAAGCTGCGCTTCGTCCCGCGCTCAACTATCTGAATTATAGCATATTTAGCCAATTATAACAAGACAGCACTATGCATATTGCCTAAACATCCCCGTTCTTCCACACTTATCCCCAAAACTCCATAAACAGTCCGAGTGACGAATAGACGTCCTGACCTCTCTGAGGGGTCTTGCTTTTCTAGCCTGCTCTAAGCAAGGGCGGAGAGCTTACTCAAAATGCAAATCCGCGCAGCGCTAAAGCATATATTGCAAAAGCCGCCCCCAAGAAAGCACTGTTTCTTTAGGGGCAGCTTTATTAAGACGGATCAGAAGCGGGGGTTTAGAGCATGCAGGTACATGGGAGCAATGATTTTAGCCAGAACTGATGAATAGGGCCTAATCGGCTAAAATCCAGTTACTAGCTAGTTCTTGGTACATCGCGTCAAAGCCAAAATCACCGACGGTAATCGGAACGTCATTTACTCGGAGAATATACTCGGTTCCAGCCAAGAGATCGGCAACCTGTATGGCACATAGATTTCCAAAGGAGACTCGAAGGTTGGAAGGGCCAGTATATTCCGACGGCAGGAGCGATGTGCTGGAGTTAAAGCTCCTTTTTGCGAATAAATCGTAACCCGATAGCGGTGGATTGTCCATTAAGAGATCATAATAGAAGAGGGCACCATCGTAAAGGTATACGATGGTATTCATATGTGTGTCATCGCTGTATGTATCGCTCATCAGGCATAACTGATACTTGTTGTTCGGCTGATAAATCAAATAATAGAGGTCGCCGCCAAGATTCTGAGTCAGAACGTAGCTGTTGTTTTCATACACACCGTTTCTCTGGATAAAAATTTTAAGGAGATCATAGGGGTCCGACGAACCGACCGTCACGGCAATATTGCAGGTAGACCGACTGTCCACATACGCCGAGATGACCGCGCTGCCCGCCTTCAGCCCGTAAATTGTCAGAGACATGATATCGTCTGTAATCCAGGTTCCCCAAGCGGCGGTGGCAACTGTCTCATCCGAAGAGCGCCAATAGATACTGTCGTCATCGTTTCCGCCGGTCCACTTCAAATAGATCGTCGAACTAGCGCCCTTTTCAATTTTGAGGTTGTCAACGGAAGCCGTAATGATACTTACAGCCGACGGGTTGTTGGTAGCCCCGGTCACGGCCGCAATAGGACTGACAGATGACATATTAATATTTGACAAATAGGTCATTGGCAATGCCACATTTAAGTTTTGACCGTCGACATAAGAGGCGGAGGTGATGCCGATGACATCGCCATATTTATTTATAAGCGCCCCGCCGCTGCTGCCGGGAGAAATGGCCGCACTCGTTTGTATGTAGGATACCCCGGCCGCTGTTCTTTTGGTATTTGATATAAGCCCCTGTGTAATGGTGTTTTGCAGACCTAGGGGACTGCCGATGGCGTAGACGGTTGCGCCGCCTACCACGGTCGAGGCATCCCCTGTCTTTAGGTAAGAAAACCCCGAACCGTTAATTTTCAGTACAGCCCAGTCTTCAGTCTTGCTGTAGGCGTAAACGCCGGCGACATCGTAAACCTTTTCGGTGTCCGAGGTGGTGATTTTTGCCGAGGTACAGCCATCAATCACGTGATAATTTGTCACAGCGGTACCATTGCTGTTTATAAAAAAACCGCTGCCGCTGGCAAAGGCGTTCCCGTTCGAATCATAAACTTCAATATAGAAGACGGCGGGAGAGCACTTCGCATAGATTTCCTCGGCACTTAGCGCGGTTTTACTCACATAGGTGCTGATTGCAGTTGCGTCATAATATGTTTTATATTGCGTTTCTGAGAAGACCTTGTCTGAAATTAATTTGTCGGCCAAGGTCTGAGATGAGCCTTTAAGTTTCACGGGAAGCGCCGAATAAGAAACAAGGACAACATCGGCGCGCCAGAATTCGGAGGTGCTAACTTTGCTGGGAAGTATATTCAGGTTGTTTGCAAGCGTAAAAGGATTGTCCCATGTGAAGTCTGTGCCATCGGTATCGGAATAGCCTAGCGCTCTCAGAACAAAGGTGACATACATGGCCGCGCTTGCATTTCCTGTGCCGAACTGTGTATCTGAAATGCCTTTTGTCAGACCTTTTTGGTAAGCGTAACCGATATAGTTTGTGGCCCATGAGGCGACATCGGTAAACGGATGAGACCAACTCGCCGTTTGAGCCTCGCTTTCTTTTCCAAGCACCCGGATAAGCATTACGACGGCCTCTGTCCGTGTCGGCGCTCTGCCTAAATCGAATTCTGTATCTGATACACCCTTAAAAAGGGACAGGGATTTCAGATCAGAGGCAAGCTCCTGCTCCAGTGTGAGGTCGCGTGAGCTGGCTAATGCGGCAGGAGACATGATCGACAAGCAGATGACGAACACAAGGACAAAAGTGACTGTTTTTTTCATCGTAATCGCTCCCTATTTAAGGATAAATTCACCATATCATTTTTACAGAATTTGGTCAATGCATAAAAACCGATAAGATTTAAAAGATTTGTTAGGCATAATGATTGCGATTTATGATCTTATCGACCGAATAATACACGTTCGCGCCATGCATCAGACACCATTAAACTTGCCCCCCGTCCCCACAACTTAAAGCACCGCCCCGGGAAATGCCGGGGGCGGTGCTTGCATTACGGCAGTCTCATCAGGGCCTTGTCAAAGGGGAAAAGGGCTGCGTGCTCACTGCGGCATTAGTCCCCCGCTGCCGTCTGTGCCGGAAGTCTCGGCCATGGCCTCCGAGAAGACGCTGATGCCGCCGAGCATGGCGTCAACCGCGTCCGCATTGGGCGTGATGACCCATTTGTTGTCAGCCAGGGAGAGGCAGATGTCCACAGTACTGGTGACGGTCGGGTTATTCGCGCGCGTCAAAAGCGTCGTCATCAGCTCGGAATGCATTGCGCCAAGCGCCTCGGCGGTCGGCTGCTGGTCTGCCGGAAGAAAGGCATAGGCGAGCATCTGCTTGAAGCTCTGTGAAGCAAATTCGGTCATGATGCTCGTCATATCAAGGCTCGTAATCTGAACCGTCACGACGGCGGTGTCCTTCCCCTCATCGACCTTGATGATCTGATAATCCATGTTTTTAACAATCAGCCCCGTCATCGCAAGCGCCTGCGCCTCGTCGCTGCCGATGTCTTTAAACTGATGGGTACCCCAATAGCTTTTCATGGCCTCGGTGTTCATGTTTTTGACCGATTCCAGCGCGTGTCTGACGACCGTCCCCGCCGAGTCTCTCGGCTGGCAGGCGGCAAAAAGCAGGAGCATTGAAAGCGCAAGCGCCATACATAGCGTCTTTTTCATGTTATCCTCCCCCGAAACGGAGGACAGCTGAACATCCCCCCGTTTTTTTGTTGCAGTATGACAAAGTCCGTGCACGCGTCTCATTCCTCCACAAAGGCAATCAGTTCCTTGTTGAAGCGCTCGAGCTGATCGTAGAACAAAAAGTGGCCGCAGGACTCAAAGGGGACAAGCCTTGCCGTTTTAATCTTTTCTTTTTGCGCCAGTGCCAGCGGGTACAGACATACCCGGTCGTCCAGCCCGTGCAGAATCAGAGTCGGAACACGGATTTTCTCCAAATCCTTGAAGAGACCCTCCTCGTCGAGCCAGGTGTTGGCGACAGCGGCGGTGCCCCAGCTGGAGGCCTGAAGCCCGAGGTCAAAAATCCAGTCCGAGATTCCCGGCGTGATAAAGTTGTGAAAGATCATGTTACCAAAATCCCGGAGCATTTCCGGGCGGTTGGTATAGGTGCCCTGAATGATGTCCAGCACCGCCTGCTTCGGCAGACCGTGCGGGAAGTAAGGCCGCTGGATCAGACTGGGTGCGGCAGCGGCAAAGAGCGCGAGCTTGGAAACGCCGAAGGCCTGATGCCGCGCCATGTACCGAACGGCAATCGCCCCGCCGGTCGAATGCCCCGCAAGCGTGATGTTTTTGAGATCCATGGCCTCGATGACGGCGCGCACGTCGTCAGACAGACGGTTGTAGTCGTAGCCGCCCCAGGGCCTTGCCGACTGGCCGAAGCCCCGGGTGTCGATGCCGATGCAGCGGTAACCCTGCTTCGGCAGCTGATTGTATTGGTATTCAAAAAGCTTGTGGCTGCCGGGCCAGCCGTGCAAAAAGAGAATCGTTTTGCTGCCCGTGGGATTAATGTCCTCCACAAAAATATAAACATCCGGTTCCACATTCACATAAAAACCCATAATACGGCCCCCGTTTTCTCAGCTATCCTTAAAAGATACGCCAAACGGGGGCAAGGTATGACAGTCTTGTGAAAATACGGGGTGCCTGAGCCGAAAAGCGGCTGCTGCTACTTGCCGGAATAGTCCTGTGTGGTGTCGATCAGGATCGTGCCCGCGGCGCTGTCCCAACGCACATCGAAATGCAGGGCCTGTCCCAGCTCACGGAGCTTGAAGTAGTTGTTACCCGCAATGGTGTATGCGGTCAGGCTGATTGTTTTGCCGTCGAGCAGCAGGCTGGACTTATTCTGCGGCACATTGCCGCCAGCGCCGCCGGTCACGGTCAGTTCCCCGCCGACCGCAGCGTAGGCCGTTCCGGATACGAGCCTGATTGTGCTCTGCGCGCTGTCCCACACGACGTTGAATTGCCGTGTCGTGCCGCTGATGGCGGCGGCAATGTCTCGCAGCTTGAAGTAAGTGCTGTTTTCAATGGTGTAGGCCTGAAACTGCACGCGCTTGCCGTCCACCAGCACGCTTGCCGTGGAGGGCGTCGCGGTTTTCGTGACGTTCAGCGAGGCGATAAAATCCTGCAGCTTCGTGCGGTAGTCGGGCACGCTGATGTGCAGCTTGTAATCATTTTCAAGCGAACTGACGAGCAAGGTTTCCCCCCTGGAAATATCTGAAAACGCGCGTGTATAGGCGGCCTCGGTGATGGCGGCGCCGTCGGCGGTGTAGCTTGTTTTGGGCGCGGCGTTGCCCTCGTCGGGATAGACCGTCTCCACCGCGAGGGTGTGCGTCGCTTGCCATTTGCCGTTAACAAGGCTTGCCAGCGTGTCCGTCAGGCCCTTGGAATAGGGGGAGCTGCTCTGGACACGCAGATGTAGATACTGCTTGCCGTCAGACTGTATCAGCCCGATGGCGGCAAGTCCGCCGCTGTCCGACATGCGATACGGCAGGCCTCTGTCGTCCGCGCTGGAATACAGCATCCGCAGCGTCCCGTTCTGCTGGCTCCAGACCTCATAAACGATGCCCAGGTCGTCAATATCCTTCTCAAGCGTATAGCCTTTGTAGTAGGCAACCAGCAGTTCCTGCGTTCCGTTGCCGTCAAAGTCGATCAGTCCGGCGTAAAAAACGCCCTTAGCCGTGGACGCCTCACACATCGGGAAGCTGTTATTTGAAAGCTGCGGCAAAATCCCGTAATTAGAAACGAGCGTTTTAAGATAGCTCGCATAGTCGGGTGCCGCCACGCGGACTTCCACGCTGAAGGTGTAGGTGTCGCCGCCCACGTCATACGGAATCTGATAGTAGCCGGGGTCCTTGAGCGTCAGCGTGCTGCCGATATTTTTGGTGCTCGGCTCACGCAGAGCGCCGTTTGACCAGAGCGTCTTCTCAACCGTTTTGCCAGACCGGCTGCGGTTGCCGTTCCAGCGCTTGGCATAGAGCAGGCCGCTTTTCAAAAGGGTCAGGGTTGTCTGACCGTAAACCACCGCGTTTTCGTCGGCGGTGCTCATTTCCAAGCTGCAAAAGCGGTCGCTGGTGTTGATTTCCGAGACATTCGTTAGGCGGATTGCCTCGCCGATGCCCGGATAACTGAAAACACAGTCAGTTCCCTCCAGCCGAAGCAGGCTTGATGCCCGCGCATCAAGCGGCAAAATCGAGCCGATAAGCAGCATTGCCAGCACAAGGCCGATGAGTCCTCTGTTGAATAACTTCATTTTCATGGTTTCCTCTCCGTTGAACCTTGCGTGCGCGCCAGAAAGAAGAGTTCGGTGCGCGGCGATATCGTCGGGATAACGATTAGTATGAATCAAAATATGAATAGCTCAACGCCTATAAGTCAACCATATATCGGGCACAAAGTCAACGGCTGTCTCCCGCAGCGTCGCCAGAATGCCGGGTACACCGCCAAAAAAAAGACAGCCGCACGGCTAGCTGCCGTGCGGCTGTCTTATAAAGCAACTGTTTAATCATCCAGAATAATCATATAATCGCCATTTTTGAGCTGAACCGCGTCGGCCTTGAGCGCCTTGCTCAGCTCAAAAACCAGCACCTGCTGCTCTTTGGGGTCTTTCACAAGCAACCCCAGCGGGTTGCCGCCCAGCACCCTTTTTTCGTCGGCCGTGATATAAACCGCAATTTCCTTACTCATCCGAAGCCTCCAACGATGTCTGCATGACGCGCTTAACCTTATGGCTGTTTTCAAGAATGGGCGTGTTTTTGACCGCCTTGATGAGCCGCTCCGGGTCGTGAATAATCGGCACAAAGGCAATAATAATTTTGCCGGACGGAATGTGCAGCTCCATAAAGCGGTATTTCCGCACGCCGAGCGACCGCACGGCCTCAAACATGATCGCCTGCCGCTGCCCGAGGTTATCGAGCGTGACACGGCTGGCCTCGTCATGCGGCTCCAATACGACGGAAATGCCGTCGGTTTCAAAAAGCGCACGGGTCACGTCCCAGCCGAGATAATTGGTGACGAAAATGTCGTCGACGAACAGCTCCGAGCCGCGCACCTCCATTCTGCCGATGTGCACATCGCAGATTTCGCCGACGTTTTTTCCCTTGGTGAACCGGTAGCAGAAAAACATCACCAGAAAACCCGCCGCAGCGCCGCAGAGAATGCTGTACAGCAGCACCGGGAAATTGACGATTTTAATCACAAAAACCGTGCAGACGGACGTGACCAGCGAGATGTAGTTTCGAGACTCAAAGGTCTTAGCAATACCGTCGATATAGGCGTCGCCGCGCTGCGCAAATTCCGAGTGCTCAAGCGCCGCAAGGCTTTCGCGCTCCGCTGTCCGAACCTCCCGGAACTGGGACACGGCAAGCGTCAGAAAAGTAATAGCCGTGAAATCCCGCGTCAGAAGCGCCGGAATGGCGATGGCGCCCAGCGCGGACGCAATAAAGCCGAAGACGATGTTGTTGAAATAGGCGCTCGGATAGGTCGGAATTTGTCTGAAATCAACCTTCAAAGTTGAAACCCGCGCAAGGGTTCCCATGAGGACGCCGGTCGCAATCACATAAATATCATTAATGCTCAGTGAATCGAGTGTCGACAATATGTCACCTCCGTTTCCTGTATTATTCCAACTTTGCGGCAAAATAGCCCCGGCACATCGGAAGATTTGTCGGGCGGTCGGCATAAAAAACGGGTGCTGCGCAAGGCGCTGTTGTTTTAATGGCGGGTTTCTGGTATCATAGCAGTCGAAACAGCGACAAAATGTCTTAGATAAGGCGGGAAGAACACATGAGTACAGAGCCTTCCATCGATCAGCAGCAGCCCGAGCATCGGCGACGCGTTCGCTATCAGGGCACACACCCGAAAAACTACCACGAAAAATATAAAGAGCTCCAGCCCGAGCGCTACAAGGACGAGGTGACAAAGGTCATCCAGAGCGGCCATACGCCCGCCGGGATGCATATTCCGATCTGCGTGAAGGAAATATTGGACTTTTTGCAGGTTTCGCCGGGACAGACCGGTCTTGACGCGACGCTCGGCTATGGGGGCCATACCGAAGCGCTGCTCAAATGTCTGGACGGAAAGGGCCGCCTGTATGCGCTGGATGTCGACCCGCTTCAACTGCCGCGCACAAAAGACCGTCTGGCGTGCTTGGGCTACGGTCCGGAGATTTTGGATATTCGGCAGATGAACTTTGCCGATATTGATAGGCTCGCGGCTGAAACCGGCCCGTTTAATTTTGTGCTGGCCGATCTCGGCGTCTCGTCCATGCAGATTGACAACCCCGAGCGCGGTTTTTCGTTCAAGACCGAAGGCCCCCTCGATCTGCGGCTCAATCCGGAGGCGGGCATTTCCGCCGGCGAGCGGCTCAAGGAACTGACACAGGAAGAGCTGGAGGGGCTGCTCACGGAAAACGCCGATGAGCCCCATGCCGCCCTTATCGCCCGGGCCATCGCCGCCAATATTAAAAAGGGCAACGACATTGTCACAACAACCCAGCTGCGCTATATCATCGAGGGCGCGCTGAAATCCGTTCCCAGAATCAGCGAGGATGACCGCTATAGCTCCTGCCAGCGCTGCTTTCAGGCCCTGCGGATTGATGTCAACAGTGAGTTCGAGGTGCTCGAGGCGTTTTTGGAAAAGCTGCCGAGCGTGCTTCAAACGGGCGGGCGCGTTGCCATCCTCTCCTTCCATTCGGGCGAGGACCGCCTTGTGAAAAAGTCCTTCAAGAGCCTGCTGCGCGACGGGGTCTACAGCGAGATTGCGCCCGAGCCGCTTCGCCCCACGCCGGAGGAGTGCCGCGCCAACAGCAGGGCGCACTCGGCAAAGCTGCGCTGGGCCATTAAGGCCTGAGTCTGCCGCAAAGCCCCGGCGCCTTTTCGGAGCCGTATAAAATAAGGCGTGCCCTGCCAGAGCAGGGCAAACACAAAAAAACAAAGACCCCGTACCTTTCGGTACGGGGTCTCCGTCTATCTCAACGCACTAGGCGTTTTTGATAATACCTAGGATTTGATTAGCCAGCGATGTAGATGCTGGTGATCTGACCATTGGTGTTGGTGGTGTAAGAACCGGAAGTGGTGCCTGCTACGATGGCAGCGATGCTGGATGCGGTGATCACACCAGTTGTGGTGTTGTAGGTGTATACAGCGCAGTCAGTAGTGTAGCCATAGTACACGCCGTCAATCTTGAGAACGCCGTTTGCAGAAGCAATTGCCTTGCTGGAGAACTCGGTGCTGATCTTGGCGCTGGAGCCGAGGGTTACGAGGCCAGCAGCATTGGTGGTCATAGCGTTGTAAACGCCGAGAGTCGGTGTGCCGGTGAGGTTCAGGGTCTTGATCTCGCCGTTGACAACTGCGTGTGCGACATAGTATACAACGGTAGAACCATTGATCTGAGCGTTGACGGTTTCATAGGCAGCATCAAGGATAAAGATCTTATCGGAGGTCGTTGTGCCGGTCGGAGTCGGGCTCTGGAGGTAAACAACAGAGGCAACGCCGTTGGTGTGGATGACCTGGCCGCTTACAGAGCCGCCGAAGCTGGGAACAGTTGCAAGACCAAGATAGGTCTTATAGGTGAAGGGGCTGACAGTGGTGCCAGCGCCGCTGCGTACGACATAAAGGGTCTTTGCATTGCCGTAGTAAGTTGCGCCGTCCCATGTGAATGCGGATACGCCGGTCTTCAGAGAAAGGGTCTTAGAAGCATAGTCAACAGCGGTTCCTGCAGCTGTGAGGGTGTATACGCTGCCGTTGCCGACGACGTAGGTTACGACGTCATCCTTCAAACCGGAGTAGTTTGTTGCGGTGAGAACTGTCGTTCTAGTGCCGTCGGGCATGAGCAGTTCGGCCTTGTAGGTGCCGGTTGTGCCCCAGTCATCCGAAACTTCAGCAGCGTTAAGGACGACTGCGTAGTTGGTGACGGCGCTGACGCTGGTGGTGTAAATGACATAGCCATAGGAATCAAAGAATGCGACGAAAGGTGTGAATGCTGCAACCTGAGTTGTGCAGGTGTCGCTGTACTTATAGACTGTGCCGCCGGCAGTAAAGGTGGTGCCGGTGTAAGCGGTTGCGGTCAGAGTCTTGGACTCGGGAACTGCAACAGTCTGAGCAGTAACAGAAGCGGAGTTGTCACCCTTAGGTGTGACAAGAGCCATTGCCTGCTGGCCTGCAGCAGCGGCAGTAGCGGCAGCTGCATAAACAGCGTCGAAGCCGGGGGTCTTGGAAAGTCCGGAAACTTTCAGCGTGGTGCCGTTGGCAACGATGGTCAGTTCACGCTCATCAATTGTTGTGGTAGCAGCATCATCTTTAGCGGAAATAGTAACCGGTCCGATGTAGGTTGCAACAACAATGATCTTAGTAACAACACCGGTAGTGGAGTCCACATAGACTTCAATAGCGGTGCCGTTGCCGCCTTCAGCAGCGGTGGAGGTGGAATAAGAGGAAACAGCAACACTGTTTGCTGTGCCGCCATTGCGGATAACATCAACAGTTGTGCCAAACTTATAGCCAGCGTTGATAGCAGCTGTGTAAATAGCCTTACCGGTTGTTCCAGTGGTAAAGGTCAGCACAGGAGCGCTGGTGACGGTGGAAGAAATAGCTTTGAGCTTATAGGACCAAGTGATAGCAGGACGGCCAAAAAGGTCGGTGCCGGTGGCATTAGAGCTCAGGGTCGGATAAACAGTTTTTGCAATGGAATCGGATGCAGCTGTGGGAACTTCGATCCAGCCGTATACGGGCTTGTTGTTGGTATCCCAACCGGTGATGCCCCAAATCTTATCATTGGAAGCGCCGGTTGCACTGTAGAACAGAGCGTTGAAGCAATAGAGAGCTGCTTCTTCACGGGTTGCTGCTACGCTGAAGCTGGCAGCCTTGCTGTTCTTGAGCAGGCCGGCCTTGCTGGCGGCAATAGCAGTGTTCAGTTCCCAGGATGTGCCTGTGAATTCACCCTTGACACCAAGAGCGACAAGCAGCATCTTAGCGAGCTGATAGCCGGTTACGTTGCCGGCGGGGTTAAAGGTACCGTCGCCCAGGCCATTGATAACGCCCTTCTGGACAAGGTATTCAATGCTGGGGATAGCCCATGCGTACGCAGCGTCAACATCCTTAAAGCTGGAAGCCTTAACAGGAAGAAGAGTTGCTACGTCAGCGCCAAGGACGGTATAAGCTACCAGCTTGGCGGCCTGTGCGCGAGTGAGGGTGCCTTTGGGAGCAAAGGTGCCGTCGCCCATGCCGTTAATAGCGCCGATGCCTGTCATGACATCAACTGCCTCTTTGTACTGGATGCTGGTGTCGTCGGTGAAGGTCGCTGCGGAAGCAACGCCGAACAGTCCGAGAACCATAACCAGAACAAGAACGAGGCTAAGAGTTCTGTTCAGAGATTTCATATGATGAATCTCCTCCTTAATGTAGTACCCCCTCGAAAAGGGGCCCGATTTTTATGTACAAGCGCTTGATGGCTTGGATATCCATGGCCAACCATCAAACGACAGTACCATAATTTTGTGGGGGGGGGTACCCCCCGATGGGAATAGTTCTTCACAGTGGTTATGTTAACACATGTTCCCATAGCGGTCAATATTTCCGGGACGCTTGTCACATAACTGTAACAATCCATTTCCGCGTTTCAGAAAAACCTGTAATCGCACAAAATTTGCTTTTTTCACCGGCAATCCGTGCTTTTTCTCACAGAAGAAATTGAGCTGCTTTCAGAACGCTTTTCCGCTCGTCGTTTTCCCTGCAAACCCGGCCCTTTGCCTGTTGAAGCATTTCTTCGGAGCAAGCGGGAGAGCCCCTGTGCCCATGCGGCTATAAACTGATCCCGGTTATATAGGACGATGGCCGAACGCTTTTGTTCTAAAGTTTCGCGTATTTTCAAGACGTTAATATTTGCCTGAAACTGCAGGATTTGGCGTTTCGCATCCGAGTTGAAAAATGCCTGCAAGACAGGCGCAAAAACGAAAGAACAGACCCCCGCACGTTATTGTGATGGGGTCTGTCTGAGGCGGGGAGCGCCGCGCCTTTATATTTATATTGTATACCCATTGGCGTACAAAAACGTTTATTTTTGAAACAGTGTTTTCCTGTCCCTATTTAAGGACACGGCTGTGGTGTTGATGACGAGCTCTTCAAGCGCGGAAAGACTGGCAAGCACCAGAATAAGCGCGGCGCTTGCCGTTAGTCCGATGAGCGGATAGTAAAACGGAAAGCAGAAGAGGACGAGGCCCGTCGCCTTGTTGGCAGTGGTATGCAGCCAAGCAAAGGTCCGGTAGCGGACATAGCCGACAGCCAATGAAACAAAACGCACAAGCGCGATTGCAAGCGTCCAATAAACCATCCAAAGTTTAAAAGGGATCACCGGGATGAAAACATAGAGCGCGGCGGCAACGAACACTAGGTCTGCCACACTATCCAGGATGGCCCCCGTCTTGCTGACAGTTCCCGTTTTTCGCGCAAGGTAGCCGTCAAATACGTCCGTTAAACCGCAAAGAAGGTAAAGGACATAAAAAGCCGCCGACAGCGGCGCAAAAAACAGCAGGGCCACGCTGCCCGCTATTCGGAGTCCGGTGATGATGTTGGGAACCTGCTTCATGCGCTCGGTCATGTGTCCTCCTGAAAAGCGGCCGTTACGGGTTGGCCTAGTGAGATTGGCCGTCCTGCTTACCTGTTTTGCCGTACCGGAAGGGCATCGCAATTCTTGTGTTGAAGACGGCGATGATCGGCCCCATGAAAAAAGCCGTGATGACGGTGCCGAGGCCGACTGTCGCCCCAAGGAAATACCCCACCGCGGTGCAGATCAAATCCGTGCCGATTCGGCAGTACTGAAACCGCGCCACCTTCTTTTCGGATAAAATCAGCGCGACCGCGTCATAGGTCGATACGCCCAGGTCGCCGATGTAATACAGCGAGGAGCCAAAGCAGATGACAACAATGCCGATCATTAAAAAGACGATGCGGATAATAAGGGACGGGTCGGGGATCAGCTGCTGAAAAAACCAGGAGGAAAATTCCACGACGTAGCCCAGCAAAAAAATATTAATGACGGTTCCAAGGCCGATTTTGTGCCGGTCGATAAAGAAGATGAAAACCAGCATGGCGAGATTCACCAGCAGATAAAAGCTGCCGAAGCCCAGCGGCTGGTGCGCCCATATCCCGTGTGCCAGCACCTGAAAAGGGTCCATCCCGAAGGCCGCAAAGTTAAACATGCCGACACTAAAGCCCGCGATTAATACCCCGGATATCGTCATGATGATGCGTCTAGTTTTCTCACTCATCTGTTTTTGCCCTCATTTTTTTATCGTTCAAGCTGCCTAAACGATACTACTTTTAAAAAGAATAGTCAACAAACAAGAAACCCCAGCCGATAAGCGACCCCCTGTCAGCACTTTTCGGGCAGAGCGGCGGCCGCCTTTTCTTTGTCCGTCCGCTCGGACGACGGCTGCACCAGCTCGCGCACCTCCAGCATGTTCTCCCAATACCGCTTCGGCATATGGGTCATTCGGCAGCGCGGATTTTCCCGGCTTTCAATGGCAATGGTGTTATAAAACTGCTTCCACAGCGCCTGATACCGCGCCTCACGCTCCGTCATCTCCGGAAAGGCTACATGGTCAATCTGAAGGATTTCGGCTTTTCCGTTTTGGCAGACGAGTGCGGCCTTATGGGTCTTGTCAAAAATCATAAACTGCTCGTTTTTATACCGCAGAATGAAATGCTGTGCGATATACGGCAGAATGTAATTTTTAGGCGTGATTGTGGAGACAAGCGCGCCCCCGACGTCCGCAAAGCGGACAAAGCCACGCAGCAGGTGCGCCTCTCTCAAGATGTGCCGCTCCGCATTTAAGAGCGGGACCATCACGGCGTCTCCCAGCTTGTAGCAGAGCTTTCCGCCCTCTCGGTAGCCCTGCAACAGAAATTCCAGAAGCCGCAGCTCCTTTTGCGCAAGGCAGCTGCAGAACACCGTCATCACAAGATCGAGCGCGCGGTCGGAGATTTTTGCGGGGATTGAGGCGCGCACCCGCTCCGCCTTTCCGGCGTCCGTCGGGATGCTGCGCACCGCATAGAGCGTCGGCAGGGCGTCCTCCTGACAAACAATATCGATCGGCAGTTCTCTAGCGTAAACGCTTTCGAATACGCAGCATAAAAAACCGTCAAAGCTCCCATCGTAGCGATAAACGATATCCACCGGAACCGCTAAAGGTTTGATGCCAGACATAAGACCGTCTCCTCCACCGCTTCGGTAATGGACTTCACATCCCGGGCCGTCGGCAGCGCCCGTGACCCCGGCAGGTCCTGAAAGAGGGACAGCTGCTCCATGCCGAACGCATAAACAGTCGGGTCAATCAGTGCCCGGACGGTCAGCTCCTTGTCCGGCCGCGCGCCGGGGGGCCAGTCCGCGGCCCGGATAAAATACTGTGCCCGTTTCCAAACCACGCCGATGTGTTTAAGCTCCGTCACGCCCAGACGGCCGTTTCTGCGCGCGACCACAATGCGCCGCATGCTTGTCGGACCGATGCCCGGCACGCGGAGCAGGTCCTCGGATGAAGCGGTGTTCACATCCACGGGAAAGACCTGCATGTTGTTGATGGCCCAATTGCACTTCGGATCGAGATAGGGGTTCAAGGTCGGCGTTTCGGGACTTAAGATTTCCTCGGCTTTGAAGCCGTACTGCCGCATCAGCCAATCCGCCTGATAGAGGCGGTGCTCCCGCAGGAGCGGCGGCTTCACATCGAGCGCGGGCAGAAGGGTGTCGGCCACCGCGGGAATATACGCCGAGTAAAACACGCGCTTGAGCGCATACTTGCCGTACATCGCGGCGGCAAGCGTGATAATCTGGTAATCCGTCTCCGGGCTTGCGCCGATAATCATCTGCGTCGCCTGCCCCGCCGGGGCAAAGTGCGGCGCTTTTTTGTAGATTGCCAGCTCCTGACGGTTTTGTTCGGCCTCCGTGCAGATCTGCTTCATGGGTGAAAAAATGGCGTCCCGCTTCTTATTCGGGGCAAGCAGGCGCAGGCTCTGCTCGCTCGGCAGCTCCACATTAATGCTCAGCCGGTCGGCCAAAAGCCCCAGACGGCGCACAAGCTCCGGCGATGCACCGGGAATGGTCTTTGCGTGGATATAGCCCTTAAAATGGTGGCGATTGCGCAGAAGCTGCAGCGCCCCGATCATCTGTTCCATTGTGTAATCCGGATTGCGCATCACGCCGCTCGAGAGAAAAAGGCCTTCAATATAGTTGCGCCTATAAAATTCAATCGTCAGCTCCGCAAGCTCCTCCGGCGTGAAGGCCGTGCGGCGGCAGTCGTTGCTGGCCCTGTTGACACAGTATTTGCAGTCGTAGATGCAGGAATTGGTCATCAGCACCTTTAATAGACTGATGCACCGCCCGTCCGCGGAAAAGGAGTGGCAGCAGCCCGCGGCAATCGTGTGCCCGGGCCTGTCCGCCCCGGAGGAGGTGCAGGCCGCGTCATATTTGGCACTGTCGGAAAGAATTGTCAGCTTTTCCATTAAATCCATTGTTTGGCTCCTGTCACCATGAGGTGCTGGTTTTTTCAACCTTGCCGAAAATAATCAGCCGCTCCAGCTCGCGCCCGCGAAGCGTGACGGGCTCATAGGCCTCATTGAACGGCACAAGCGTGACGGTTCCGTCCGAATAGTAGTATTTTTTCAGCGTGGCCTCGCCGTCTCCGTAAATGACCACGCCGAGATCGCCGTTTTTCAGTTCGTGCTGCAAGCGGACAAGGGCCAGATCCCCCTCGCGGATATACGGGGCCATAGAATCTCCCTTGACCACCAGATAGCGGTAATCTGCCGCGTTTTTTACCTCGGCAGGTGCACTGCCCAAATCCTCTTCAAGCGCGAGAGCGTCATACCCGGCCTTCACAGCGCCAATAATCCGCACCTGTGACACCGACCCCACCGCGGCAAAGGCGTCCGTCATATCCAGCAGATAATCCGTCGTCACGCGGAAAAACTCCGCAATGCGGGAAATGGTTTCCGGCTCGGGCAGCGCCCGCCCCGACTCCCACTTTGCAAGCGCCTGCTGCGTGACGCCGAAGCGGGCCGCGAGCGCACCCTGTGTCAGCTTCTGTTCCTGACGCAGCTGTTTTAGTTTTGTTGATAACATGGCGATCACCTCAAGCAAATAATACAACCAATAGTTGTATTTGTAAAGAACTTTTATCATCCAGCCCAAACAATCTCGCAGCCTGACAAAAAGCGAAATTTTGCCTTAAAAGGTTTTTCAAAACGCCCTGAAATAGGTCGTGATAAATCGTGCGATTTCGCTTCATACTAATTAAAACAGAAAGAAACGGGGGAATCATTTTTGGACAGGGATCAATTAATTCAACAGGTCAAGCAGGAATATGCTCGTCTTGCGGACCTGAGCAGCCACGATAATATGATGGACCAGTCCGACAGCGGCATGTCGCCGGAGAGCTATTATGAACGTGCCTTGGAAAAAGCCATCCGAGATATTTCCGCCGGAAAGCACGACAACTGCACATCCGGGCTGGAGGTTGTCGAACAAATTGCCAACCACAAAACAAAAGCAAAGCGGATTCAGGACACCATCGAATCAACCCTGCATCACATGGAAATTGCGGAAGAAATGATTGCACAAAGCGCGGACACCAAAAAAGTACAGGATTTAAAAGCGGAAAACGAGCGACGGGCGCAAGCGGTGCCGCATATGTTTCGCACCATGAAGCAGGAGCAGGCCCGGGAGCAGTTGGAGGCAGACAGTCCGAACGTCATAGGCGGTGGAAAAGGGTAACAGGTCCGCTTCAAGCGGCCCGGGACCTGTCAGGTCTGCAAACTATTAAAAATTTCAAGGAGGAAGCAAGATGGAAACCAATCAGGATCAGAGCGCACTGGCCAAAAACACACTGGATCAGATTCCGGCACCCGCGCCCGATGCCCGCAATATTACGGGGCTTGTCAAACAGGGCGGCAAAGTGACCGGCTATCGTCTTTCGGATAACACGGTGCTGGATAAAGCGCAGGCCGTCCAGCTGGCGCGGCAGGGCGGCATCGCCGGTGTGGGCATTGCGCACCGCGGTGAAACCGAGTATCTCAAGTCCGTTCCGGACGGCAGCGAGGGCAAAAATCTGAGCAATTTGCCGTCCACGTCCATGTAAAGCAGCTGACGCAAATAAAACAGGGCGGGTGACTGATAAAAGCCACTCGCCCTGTTTTATTCCCATTTTATTGTCTATGCCCTTGCGATGAGGGTGTCAAGCGCTGCCTCCAGCTGCGTAATGCCGCCTTCGTCCGAGACCTGCATCTCGCCGAGTTTGCCAAGGACGCTTTCAACCTGACGCAGGACGGTATAAACGCTGTCCCGCGACCCGTTAATTTTGTTCTGCATGTTCCAGTCGGCAAACAGCCCGTCGAAAAAGAAGTCCGCAAATTTGGCAAAGCCGTCGGTGTGGATGCCGATATCCGAGCGGATTTTGACATCGGCCAGCTCGGTGTTGAAGTCGAGAAGCAGTCTCTGCGTGCGCTCGATTTCATATTTGGCGCTGTCAAGCTTGCTGTGCTTGGCAAGGTCGGAAATCAGCCCGCCGCCGAGCATGTCCCAGGTGCCCCAGTTTGCCGCGCTGTCCAGACTGTCCATCACGTCTTTAAGACTGTCGAGCACGTTGTTTCCGGCGACGATTGCCTCCTGTGTTTCCCGAATTCTTGATTTGACATCCGAAATTTTTTCCATGAGGGCCATGATTTCTTGTGCTGTTTCGGCGTTATCGCGCATCAACAGCGCTTTCTTTTCCGCAAAGAGGCGCGCATAGTCCGCCTGACAGGCGGCGTATCGCGGGCGCTCGTTCTGTAGTGATGAAAGCTTATATTCAGTGTCCTCAAGCGCCCGCAGAGCCTGATCATATTTCAGCTTGGCGGCGAGTGCCTCTTGATGCTCTTTTTCAATGTGCTTGTCAAGACTGCCCAGAATGGAAAACAGAACGGCGGAAAGGCTTCTGTTTTCAAGCTTTTCAACGTCAAGCTGCTCCTTTTCCAAAAGCGCTTTGAGCAGGGCTTCCTTTTGCCTGAGCGGGCCGAGCTCGGTTTCAAGCTGGGCGATCATGGCGTCAAGCTTATGCAGGCGATCAATGCCCTGCCGCGCAAGCGTGAGCTTTTCATTAATTTCATCGTACATTTTGGTGCTCCTGATTTTCTTTAATTTTCTTCGTCGGCTTGCCCAGCCAGAACAAAAGGCCGGGGATGAAGAACAGGGCGGGCAGCTTGTATACCACGCTCATGATGGCCGTTCCGATCCTTTGCAGGAAGAGCGGAATGCCAAAGGTATAATGAAAGCCGTCAGGATAAAGGGCCGGGTTCTGCTGATATCGCAACTGAAGCACCATGAACCTGATGGCTTCAATGATATACGGCAGCATCAGCGCCACATAGAGCAGGACAACAAGGAGGGAGACGATGCGGATGGCTTTGGCCGCCTTGGCCCGATAGGGCGTCGCGCAGCCCAAAACCGCCAGCCCCTGCATCAGCGTCCACCCCAGCACAAGCCAGAGCGCCGGCAGCGCACATAGTCGCAGAAGCATCATCGGCATCGTCATAAAGTAGGTCTCTCGCAGCTGAGCCGCAATCGGCCATAAAAGCCAGAGGCCGCCGCCGAGCACCAGCAGCACGCCCAAAGCAATCATAAGCCGCTTCTTCTCCTTTTTCCGAAGCGCCGGATCGGGCAGTCCGTCAATCAGCGTGCTTATATCCGTGTCAAAGATCTCGGCCATTCTAATCAAGGCTTCGATATCGGGCTGTAAGGCTCCGCTTTCCCAGTCCGAAACGGTTTCCTCCGTCACGCCGAGTTTTGCGGCAAGCTGCGCCGGGGTCAGGTTTTTCCGAAGCCGCAGCGCTTCAATGTTTTGCGAGACTGTGTTCATAGGGTCACCTCCACATTGTTGTTTAAATGTGTCAAGGGCTGAAGCTTCAGACGAGGCCTGATATCCTGGCACTGAACTTTTCCGTGCCTTGCTCAATCATATTAATCAATGAAGCCGAGTCCTCAAAATCCGGGTTAGACGTTAAGGTGCATCCTATAATGGCGTCCCGATTACTTTCGTCATGGAACACCGGCAAACCCTCCAAAATAACACGGTTGGTGATAAAATCGTAGTCCTTGGATATGGCCCTGTTCCGGGCGGAAAGCCAGACTTCGAAAACGCCCTTTTCGTGCAGATAAACTATTGCAAGCTTTAAGCCCTTCTCTTTCAATGGCTTTGTACTCACTGAAAAATAGGACATATCCATATAGCCTTGGTAGACGCTGCCTATCTCGTACTCCGGATATTTGTTTTTGTAGTCAGCGCGCAATTTTCCCATAAAGTCCAGTATTCCTTTATAGGCGGTCTGGATGTCTTCCTGCTGCAAAGCTTCCGTATATGCTCTTATCAGACAATTCAATGACTTCATAAATAGCCTCCATTATAAGGGCTGCCGTATTTTTCTTAGGAGTCCACAACCTGAATACCCGACTGCCAGCTGCGGCTCAAACGCCCGGACACTGACGGCGCTCCAATTACAAAAACACATAGGCCGCCGCAGCGTTTTCGGCCCCGCTCATTTTGCGCAGTAAAAATAGGGACCGCAGCTTTCCTCGTGGGTGTGACTATAGGTCCATTTTGCCTTGTCGTCAAAAATGAAAATATCGGACTTGGATAGCGGAGAATCTATTTCAAAATCAGCTGCTTCGAGCAGCGAGGCGTTTTCCACCAGATAGGCGTCGTCCGAACACTGAAAGAAAAGGTAGACGGTGCTTTTAGGGCAGGCGTTAAAGGCCTGTCGCGCCGCATCCTGCTGCAAGGCCTCCAAAAGATTAAAACTGAACAGATGCCATTTGAACTGTTCATAGTGCACTCTTTTCTTGTCCGCCTTGGAAATGGTGGCAGCAAAGAGCCTGCTCCATTTTGCCATAACGGCAGCGCGTTTAACAGGTGTAAAGCGGATGCCCCGCGCCACAAGCTGTTTGCAGTGCTGTGCGTACGTATAGTCCAAAACATGAGCATCCCAGTCGGTTATCTTTTCCCAGATGGCGTCCAATAGCTGGTGCCGGGCCGCTCGTTCCGATGCGTCGGCAAGCTGCTCAATTTGTTCCTCTTCCGCACAAAAGGCATCCCAATTGATAAGCTTCAATCCGATGCTCTCCAGATAAATCACCTCACAACGATAGAGAATAGGGCCTTGCTTTTGATGCAAGCCGCAAACACGACAAGAACGCACAGCTGCCGCGGCGCTTTCGTCGCCGCTCATTTTGCAAGCAATGCCCGGTGCTGACGGCTGGCTGATAGCGTCAGGGCCGCGTCAGCCCATCTTTTTCATGATTTCAATATAGCCCTGCTTATAAAACTGATAATTGCGCTCAATGTAGTCAACGGGGTAGGCGTCCAGCGCAAGCAGCATTTCTTTCGCAAATTCCAAATAGGCCGTGCCGTTTGCGGTCACAAGCATGCCGTCGCGCACCGCCTGCTCGCTGCAATAGTAGTCGCTGTTCGTGTAGTTTTCCTTGGCGGCGTCCTTCAAATCCTCAAGCGTGTTGCTGGTGTGACGCTTGACGTTCAGCAGACCGTTCATGCCGAGAAACACCGTCGCGTCACAAATGGCGCCAACCGGCTTGCCGTCGGCAACGGCGCGCTTGACAAGGGGCGCAAGCTGCTTTGCCTCTTCCGTCCGCCAGGACATGCCCCCAACCAGCACAAGCCCGGCAAAGTCTTCGGGATAATCGTCGATCCCGTAATCGGGCAGTGCCGTAAAGCCGCCGATGGATTTAATCGGGTCTCGGCTGCACGACAGTGTCTTCACCTCGTAGGGCGAGGTCCTGTCCTGAATCCGATCCTGTAGAGCGGTGGCTAAGAAGGCGTATTCCCAGTCCGCGTATTGCTCCAGTATTAAAAACAGTACGATTTTTTTCATTTCAAATCCTCCAATATCATAGCCGCATGCGCGCGGTGCAAATATATCAGGCAATAGCGCCGACTCATGCGTTCGCTTAAACTCGCGGATAAGCCGGAATTAATGGGCCGGGTTAGCTCGTGCGTGCTCAATAAAGGCTTTGGAAATATACATCGCTTGTATGATGGGAGCGAATCGCTTATATTGCATCGTTCCAACACCATACTTCATTTGAGCTTTTTCCGTTTTCTTGATTATTGAAAGCACGGGCGGCAGCGCGTTTTCCAAATCCTGCGGCGTATACAGCCCCAGCGTGCAATCCCCTTCAATCAAAGCCTTAGATATAGTCAAAGCCTTGATTCTGTTTCTTAAAAGAGAATACTGTGAGGTGCCCTCTGCAAATTTTAATTGGCTGTTCTCACACCTGCGGATGGTAGAAGCTAGCAGTTGCAAAGCAGCATCCAATTCATTTTGCGAATAATTTTCCATAAAACCTCCGCGCGATATACCCGCTTATCCGGGCGCAATAAACGCCGAGAGAAGTTTGATTCTATCCCGGGGCCTTCGAGCCATACAAATTTTGTTCAGCAGCAGTCAATCCAGATATAATGCAGTTTTTCACTGGATTTTTCGATCATGCCATGATTTTTCAATGCCACTTGGATCGATGGCAGATTATCCTTGTGAATCGTCAGCAGCGCTTTTTCAACACCGAGATGGGGGCATTCCTTTACTAATTCAGCTAAAAGAATTTCCCCAAATCCTTTGTTCCGTTGCGATGGCCGTATGGAATATCCAATGGAGCCGCCATCATGAAGAAGTTTATCCGTCAATATGTGCCGTATCTTTCCGTATCCGACAGGCTCCCCATCGGCATACAGCCAATAAGTGCTTTGCGGCGCTTTCCAACCGTCGAAAATACCCTCCTGCTGCGCATCTGCAACGCCTTGCTTAAGCCATTGTTTATATTCCTCGAACGATTTGCCGGACATCGCGTTAATAAAACCGTTTTCATTCTCCGGCAGTTCCTGCAACATGTCATATATCTTGTGGTCATCGTCAACACACAGTTTTTTCAATTCAATTTTCAAGTGTTCTCCTACTCATTCATTGATGCTGTTTCGCAGATTTGCCATTTTGAGAAAGGCGGCGTCATCTGCAAGGTCGACTGCAAGGCTTTTCATTACGGTCATAATCTCGTCAATATGCGCCTGCGAACGTGCCGGATAAAAAACAAGGCAGGCATACAGCTCGTTGCAATAAGTATAGTTGCTTCGGCTGTCTGTGTCCTCAATCAGCACGTAATAGGCCTGCTCAAAGCCTCTGAAATCGGCAACCGCATGCCAGTAGTCGCTCTCCGCACCGCTTGTTTGAAAATCGGAAAAACCCTGCGCGGCCAAAGCCGCTTCGGCAAGGCACAAGCGCTTAATGTCCGCCTGACTGCTTTTTTCATGCTGCCACAGCCCATAGAAAAGAACGGTCGAAACCAGTAGGACAATTATCATAATAGCGGGCAGTTTCTTTTTCATGCAGTCCCTCCCCGGTGCACAGCGGCTTTCAATCTGTGCCAATAACATATTATACCATGTGCCGAGGCGTCAAGTGTTCTTTTTTTCTGATAGCACCTGTCATTTATCCGCAGTATCGGAAGAGCTGCGTCTGCCACTTCGTGAGCGGGCTTACGCCACTCTTTATATATGTATCAAGGGCCGTCCGCGCATTTATAAATCGGCTGTCGCTGCCATTGTCCGAAAAAGTATAGTCCGTGCCTCCGGCTGCTTCTTCCTGAGCATACACCTTTAGACAATTAAGCAAGTCCGCCCGCGTTAAATCAAACGGCACCCAATCCGTGCTCGCGGCGGTGCCCTCATAAACAAAGTCCCGTGTGTTTTGGTACAGGGATTCCACTCTTTTGGCCCCGTATTGGAAGGACACATTCAGCAGCACAAGTCCGTCCTTTTTCAAGAAGTCCTTTGCGCCGGTCATAACGAGTCTGCGAAAGCCGAAGCCGTCATCCCAATCACTCGAAGGCGGATTGGAGATAATAAAATTAAATGTGCCCCTTAGCTCGTCAAGCGCCTGTTTTTCTTCTTCATTGAGCGGGCAATAGGAATCGGCCAGCATAAAGGAGACTTTATGGCAAACGCCGTTTCTCTCGGCGTTTATCCGCGCGGCCTCGACGTTTGCCTGAGAAATTTCAAGGCCATATACCCTGTCAACAGCACTGATCTTTGCCGCAAGAATGGCAAGACAGCCAACACCGGAACCCCAATCGATGCCGTTTCCGCTCAGAAGCGCCTTGTTTTGAATGATGGCGTTCATCAGGATATGACTTGCGGGCGTCAAGGCGAAGGTTCCGACCGGGTGATAGAACGACAGTCGCCCCAGTCCGTCTGTGGACGCCGCTTCCAAAATGCTTTCGTCACGGCCTGTCCTAATTTCGCGTATCATGCTGTCCCCCCCTCTTCGTGCGTGCGCGTTCATATGGCATTTAAGTTTGCTTAATCTCAAAAAAATTGAGCTTTGTCAATCAAAATTTGGAGCGCCCTGACTTATATCTACAAATTCAAAGTGCTGCTCGGCGTCTGCCTTTGAAGTGAAGACTGTAATGTCGTGGTTCGTTATCATAGCCGACCTCCAATCCTGTCCGGATTCGAGCATCTGCAAAAAATCTCTTAGGCCATTGGCAATCAAAAAACAGTCTCGACTATCGCTAATGTAACAAATAGGCGCAGCGACAGATATACCCGTCGTTTGGCCAACCGTGCCGAAGAGTCCACCGATGCTGTCTCTTGCAAAAATATCAACATAGGGAACGGTATAGAAACCGATCTGAGGAATATCGTCATCAAATATAAATCTTAAATCATATATATCCGCATATTTTTGATATTCCGCGTTCTTTACGTTTACAGGCATAGAATGAAGCTTTGCTCCCGCAGGAACAAGCTCAATTTCCCTTGGAAAAATTGCCGCGTACCCGTTGCTTTCGCACATGTCGTAGTATACCTTTTTCATTGTTTATCCTCTATAACAAATTCCTGCTTATCTAGGTGTTATAAACATAAGCGTGATTCTGATCTAAACTCAATCATTTATAAACTCTTCGAATCCACGATATAGAGTGTAATTATACTTTGAAACGAATGGCTGATCAGTAAAAAATCTATTTGTATCAGGATATAATGAAAATGTCGAATTGATATGCGCTAGATATGTATATGGATTTTTAGTTTTGCTTACTTTTTTCTCAGCTATTCCGGTTAGAATTCCTGCCCAAAGGCCTGAAGACCCAAGGATTCCTTTGTATAAGTCAGGAAAGTTATTACAATATCCCAAGGCGTCAGCTGCAATAGTAATTGCGGTTGTAAGTATTCCGCCGAATTTGACAACTCTCAAAATATCCATACTTTTCTTGTATTCGGTGGTAGCATTATCGACTTTTCTCTTTTCATCACTTACAATTGCTTGAATTACTTCCGGTGCATCTGCTAGACTTATTTTGTTTTTAAACTGTTCAATAGCGGCTAAAAACTGTGTTCGCTCATCTCTGCGTTTTTCACGAAAATTTAGGATTTCCTCTGGTGATACTTTGATAAGGCCTTGTGGGAAAATATTTGGAATCATAATGGATACCAAAGCCTCAGCACTTGGTTCAAGATATATATCCCCAGGAAAATATGACTCTTGAAGTCCCCCGTCATGCAGAAAATATGTCGATGTTGTCCACAATTCTTGATTTCTCGTCCACAAAGACAACGAGTTTTTCTTTGCTATATGGTTTGCCAAAAAGGTCATGTAAAAATTAACAGTATTAGGTTCTGCATATAACCAATTCTCATCTTCGTCAATCTTTTTCAACTTGAAAAAAATGTCTTTTAGGAGTTTTACATCCATTTTTGAGGAATGAATTCGAATATATTCTGTTTCATCCTCCTCAATTAGAGACAACGCAGCGGCCCTACTCTTATAATTATTCATAAAATCAAAAAAATCTTGACTAGCTTCTTTCGAATATGGAACAGGCGATATTGGAATCCCGATTTCACCGGTAGAACACAATTCCCTTATATTTCGTGGTTCATTCAAACAATATTCAGGCGGGACAATTCTATAGATCTTATCTGCAAAAAGTGATGCATTCCATAGCCACAGATAGTCTTTTCGACAAAATTCGATTGTTGGATAATAAAGGATGGAATTACTCATGCTCGCCTCCATATTAAATTATTTGACGTTTCTTATTTGTAAATTCAATTTTATGAAACAAACCAACTTGATTGTTAATAGCTTATTATTGATATTAACAGGTTTGTCCTGAGCTTTTTAAACATAATCGTTAATTCATGATAATAAACCATTCAAAATACAGCGGATTAGCGTATTTGAATTATCTACATCGTAAAGACATAAATTAGCTACCCTTTCAGCATTAGCATGTGAAGCAATCTGACTCCTTATATAACTGGTTTCAAGAATAGCTTCTGTAATACTGATATTAAAATCCCTTACGTCCTGCCCGTCACTCCATTCGCACAATTCGCAATTTCGGATATGCTCTTTAAAAGGACGATTGCGGGTACTTCGTGATAACCATGGTATTTTTTTGTCCGGATCTAAATCTTTTGCAGATAATCTTCCTTGCAATTCTCGAACTACATCTGGATTCCATTTTCCGCCTATGCTACTTGGCCTATCTTTGTTGGCTATAACCTGAAGATTAAGTTCCTCTAAAATTGAATAGTCAACAATTATTGAATATCCCATCTTTATCTGGCGCGATAATAAGTACTGATAATCATATGTATCGTTATACGGATCGAGATCCATAGGGTGCAGATAAAATATCTCGTGTGCAACACCAAACTTCAATACTGCAGTCTTTAAGTTATCTATGCTTATTGCATTTTGCATTAATCGACATGCTTGGTAAGGGGCATCGCTCCCTTCAAAACTATATATAGGAAAAGCTGAAGATTTGTTTCCGAGCTTATAATGAATATTAGTAATTAGTTGTTCCAGGTCATATGATGGGGCTCCATTTATTAAAGCTAAACAACTGTTAAATAGATCAACTATTTCATCAGCATCATTATCTAACTGGGCTTCAATAACAATCTCATAAATTACGCCATCATCAACAGATGCAAATAGATAACCGTCATCATCAAAAAAACCTATCTCTTTGCGGAACACCTTTTTACCGTGATTAATAAACACGATATTGGCAATATCGTTTAATACAATTCTATCTACGATCTCGCCCGATGCCATATAAAAACAAATATTAGTTTTATAAGTATTCACATCATCCACCCAATCAGTAATCATACCATAGTAGTTTTATTAGAAGTTACCCCAACTTCGCATTATTGCTATAATCCTTTGCCAAAAACGCTTGCCACGCCCTATGGAAAGGCCGATTGATTCATTGTACTATCAATCTTTAGTCGCAATTCCCCACGTCAACCCTGACAACAAAGGCACGACTATCGACAAAATAATTGGATAATCTAACCATACTACTTTAATTTATAATAGTCAATATTTGCCTTTTGCTGGCTCTTATAAGCACAACAAAAAGCCCGCAAACGACGAAACGCACGTTTGCGGGCTTTTTAGCGCTGGGGGACGACCATCTTCCTTAAAACGCATAATCTTTGAGTGGAACCGGGCCTCGCGTGATGCTTCGCTCCACCCGGAGATTTCCGTTTGGCTCCGATTTCACCCGCCAGTTTACGAGCATAATACAGCCGTCCGCAATTTCAACGCCGGTGATGCCCTTGGTGTGGATGCAGCAGCCCGTGTTAAAGTACGGCAGCTCATCACTTTCGGAGAATTTCGGTCGATGCGTGTGACCGCAAATGATGATTTTCTTCTGCTCTTCAATCCAGCTTCTATACTTTTTTTCGATCTTTGCCCGCTTATAGAGCTTCTTTGCCGGACTGGAGGGATTCTGAAGCCCCAGGACATGCACATAGCGCCAGAAATACCGCATCATGAACATGGAGATCATCCAAAGCTGATCGTTCAGCAAGTCCCCCTGATGGCCGTGAACGACTAAAATTTCCTGCTCGGAGGTCTTACTTTTCAAGACGAGGGCCTCATGCGGAATGATTCCGTTGAATAGCTCGCACATCTCCTGGCTGAATTCATCATAGTAACTGTAGTAGTTTTTTTTGATATAGGACTTGCGCTTGAGATAAATGTTATGGTTGCCGTAGAGCAGGACAAATCTGTCCGCATCATAAAATTGCTTAATCCCGAGAAAAACATCGGAATGGGCCAATCGGATGTCCTTAAAATCAGAATACTCCCAGAGCTCGTCCCCGTCACCCGCCTCGACATAGACATAGCCGTTGTCGTAATAGTAATTCAGCGCGTGCAATAAAACAACTTGATTCCTCGTGAATTCATCAGACGCGCTGTCGTCGCCTCTGTGCGTATCACTGAAAAAGATGTATTTTGAGTTTTCATCGATATAGTCTATTTTGGCATTCTTATAGGCTGCCGACAGCCTTTTATTATTCAACATTCAAATCACTCCAACATGGGTATTATCCCATAATCGAAAAGGGATATTCTGCGCGGGCCCTGCATGGCCTGCAAGGCTCTTTGCGGCGGGGCGGTCTTGTTGTTTCGCGGACATTAAACTAAAAAAGCACCTGCTTCAAAACGGAGCAGGTGCTTGACGATATTTTATGAACTTGTTATTTCTTGCCCGAGCTTTCGTCGACCGCACACGCGGCGCGGGCCTCGGCATCGCTCACCGGGTTTTTGCAGCCCTTGTTGCCAAATTCGGCGGAGCAGGCGGTATCGTCTGATTGATAGTCGCCGTCATCGGGTGCGGTGTTGATCTTGTCCTCATCCATCGTTTATACCTCCTCATGTTTATTAACATCATCATAGCACGTCGGACAAGTCCTGTCAACGAAGGGGCGGCGCCGAATCGCTGCACATAAAAAAGCCGCGGCGACAACAATCGGCTATGGCAGCGGGGGCGACACAGCTCTTTTATTTGCAGTTTCCGTGCAGAAACGGTATAATATTTCAAGACGGGAGGCGTGCATATGTTCAAAATCGGCGAGTTTTCAAGGCTGACGCAGGTGTCCATCCGAATGCTGCGCTACTATGATGAGACAGGACTGCTCACCCCGGCGGAAATTGACCCGTTCACAGGCTATAGGCTCTATGCCGCCGAGCAAATATCCACGTTGAATAAAATTGTGTTTCTGCGGGATTTAGGCTTCAATGTGTCCGAAATCGCGCTGGCCCTACAGAACTGGACGGATGCGTCTATTGCGGCGCAGCTTGAAGAAAAACGCCTTGAGATCGAGCAAACAGTCAAGGCCGAGCAAGAAAAGCTTGCAAAAATCGAGCTGGCGCAGAAGGATATCCGCCAGCAAAAGATGGCCATCAACTACAGCGTTGCAATCAAGGCCATCCCCGCCTATCACGTGCTGTCCTTAAGGCGAACCGTTCCCGATTATTACGCCGAGGGGCAGCTTTGGCAGGAGCTGTCGGCCTTTGCCGCTGAAAACGCGATATCTGTCTCGAGCAGCACCTTCACCATTTATCACGACAGCGATTACCGGGAAAAAGAGGTTGACATTGAAATCTGCGTGCCTGTTGCAAATCCGGGGACAGATGCAGGGGGCTTTGTTTTTCGCCAAACGGAACCCGTGCCGATGATGGCCTGTACGATGGTGCATGGCAAATTTGAGAACATAGCGGGCGCCTATCTCGCCTTTGCCGCCTGGCTTGCGGAACGCAATCAGTACAAAATGTCCGGCCAGTGCCGACAAATCGTCCATCGTGGGCCGTGGAACGAGGCAAATGCCGAGCACTACCTGACCGAAATACAAATCCCGATTGAAAATAGGGCGTGAGAGCGTTCTGCACTTATTTTTGCAGAACGCTTTTTTTATCTTGACTCTCACATGGTGTCAGGGTCTACGCTGGATTTACAGAGCAAATAACACGTAATGGAGGACTGTACAATGCAGCATTTTCAGGTAAACCCGATCGGCAAAATCCGAGTTTACGCGCAGGGCGTATTTATTGAGCTTGAACCGAGCTATGTTCCGGCACTAAAGGCCCTGGATGGATTCAGCCATCTGAACATCATTTGGTGGTTCAGCGGCTTTGACACCGAAGAAGCAAGGCGCACACTGGATGTGGCGCAGCCCTATAAGGCGGCTCCGGCTGTTATGGGCATATTTGCCACGCGCTCGCCTGTCCGCCCAAACCCCCTCGCCTTGACTGCGGTGCAGGTGCTCGGTATCGACTACGAAAAAGGCCGTATTCAAATTCCCTATATTGACGCCAACGACGGCTCACCCGTGCTTGATATTAAGCCCTACACCCCGAGCCTCGACCGGGTTGAAGACCCCGGCGTGCCGGCGTGGTGCAGACACTGGCCCAGAAGTCTGGAGCAATCGGGCAGCTTCGACTGGGAAAACGAATTTAATTTTTAAGTCGCCCGATATCCGAGCGCGGGGGACGGGCGCACCGCGGCCATCGTAAAGGCCCGTTTGGCCCCGCCTAGACCCTAGCTGCCTATAGGTGCGGCTCAATATTCAAAAGTGCTCCCACCCCAGATGAGTCCGGGGTGAGAGCACTAATTCTTTAGAGTTTAGCAGCAGCATCTGCGGCAACAGCATTGACGCCAGCATTGACACCGGCACTCACACCGGCACTCGCACCGGCGCTGACACCGGCACTCACAGCAATCACGGTCAGAATGGCGTTTATTTTTATAGCCGGAGTTGTCATCCGCGACGCGATCCATTTCAGACTCGGGCTCATCTTCATTATTGTTGTCCCAGTCACGATTCCATTGATTTGAGCAGCTCGTAGTATACCCTCCTTTCATAGGTGATGTATACCCCCCCTGCATCGAATCTGCTGCATTAGCATTCTATTCAGACACCGCCTGTTATGTGCAGGCCGACGTGACAACAGTCTCGGTCGAAACAGTCTGATGCCACACCCTGTTTTCCGTACGGCGTGAGCTTCGTGACCGTCCGCCCGATATTTTGTGCATAAAAAAAGACATAGCTTCCCTGACGGAAAGCTATGTCTTGCTGCTGGTACGCCCTGAGGAATTCGAACCCCCGACCTTCTGGTCCGTAGCCAGAAAAAAGTTAAGCGCTTTCAAGGGCTTGCAGGTTCGTTGACAACCCGATTGACAACACGGGCTTATATCCGTTGGCGGCATAGGCTGTCAACTTATCAATTGATTCTTGTTTTTTTCGCTTGCTCAGGTGGGTATATATAGCAATCGTAGTTTCAACATTTGCGTGGCCCAGCAGTTTTTGTGCTGTGTAAACATCCACACCGGCGTCGAATAGCATTGTTGCATATCCATGCCGTAAAACATGCGGTGTAAGGGCATTATGATAAATTATGTGCGTACTCTTTTTGCCATGCTCATCTATCTTCGCTTGTTCCTCGATTTCTATAAATCCCATGTCCACGCAGTAGCGTTTCCAGCGCCGGCGGAAGGTGGCTTCTGGCATCGGCTTAGTCGGGTCCTCACCGCAAAAAATATAGTCTGTATCTTTGGCACCGGCCGGCCGGATGAGCGCCTTTTCAACGTCTGGGAACAGGGGAACGGTACGAACCGCAGATCTCGTTTTTGTGGGTCCAATAGTCGCTTTCCCGTTTCGGTAGATTACAGTCTTTGTGCAGTCAATCGTCTTCTTCTTAGCATCTATGTCGGCCCAGTTCAATGCCAAGCATTCTCCGCGGCGATGCCCTGTCCCCATGAGTACGAGGGCAAAGAGGCCAAAACATGCTGTCTCGGCATTAATGCGGATTTTCTCAATTACTTCATCATCCGGGGCCTCTCGCTTCGCCGCCGGTTTCATGTTGTCTGGAAGTTTAACATTAAGCGCGGGATTAACGGTAACGTTCTTCTTGAAACGGTTGTCATTTATGGCAAATAGGTATATTAGTTTATACAATGTAAGCAGGGTTTTTATAGACTTCCGTGATAGCTTTTGATCAGACAGCATCTGCAAATGATTGGTTATGTCCGCTGCCATAAGCTCCGAGGCACTGTACTCTCCGTGCCTCCCTATGGCACGGTTATACATCGATGTATAACAGGCTTTAGTTCCGGCTCTGTAGTTGTCCCAGGATGCAACATGCCAAGCTTCTGCAATATCTTTGAACGTTGGGACCTTCGGCTTTTCCAACTCATCTATTTTCCAGTATAGCGCTTCCGCATCACGGTCATACACTGGATGCCGTTTCCCTTCCATGTCGTGCCAATAGCCCATGTATCTACCGTCAGCGCGCAGTGTGTACATCGACTTATAATCAATTTTTTTAGCCATTGCTTTTTATATACCCTCCTGATATATTGGAGGTGGACGGCCCTTGCAAGTTGTCCACCCATATAATCGCCTTCGGTATGCCAGTACCGGGGGCGGTTTTTTATTTGTTACGGCAAGGTAAAGAACATCTTATCAAAAGCGGAAAAATACTGATTGTAAAGACCTGTATCTAGTGCTTGCCCGCTTTTACTAAAATCTCGGGTTTTTACATCCGCGTATAAAATGTCAATCTGGCCCGATACTTTAGTCCACAGTTCCGACAGTTCGGAGTTGGATATTGTACTCATGTACGCATCGTATCCAGCTTTCTTAGCCATCGCTTTTTCAAGTTGTTGCAGCGTAAAATTAACATCCATTGTCTGACCAGTTGAACTCTTACCGTCTTCCAAATAATGATACAAATCGCAAAAACCTGCATTCCATATTTCGCTTACAACCCAATTCCTTATTTCGGTTATTTGTGCTTTTTCGGTTTTCGTAACCCCGTTTGAGAGCTTAACGGTTTTAGTAGTTCCGTCCCAGGTCACGCCTATTCCGAGTGCATTCGCTATAGCGCGAACAGGGAGATAGGTCGTCCCTTCGATGATGAACGGCTCAACTGTATTTCCACTAGCATCTTTTGGCGTCACCGTGTTTCCATTAAGCGTGATTCTTATGTCGTTGTAGGATAGCTGTACTGTTTTGGTAAGTGATGAAGCTAAAGCCGGTACTGCAAGAACCACAACAATAAGACAAACGGCCATGCCAAGAGAAAACCATTTCATATTGTTAAGTTTTTTCATCTGTAGTCCTCCTTCTAATTATGCTCAGTAGGAAATTGTCCTCGGTATGCCAGTACCGGGGGCGGTTTTTTGTTTTAGAGCACTCGCTCCGAAATCATCCTACAAATGCCTGTAACATCGGCCCTGCTCACAAATTCAAACTTAACTTTGCCTAAACCCGAGAACCACAGTTCAAGTTCACTATCCAGATCGAACACGCCCGCAGTCTCCACAGAAAAAGCTTGAATCTTGCTGTAGGGAAGTGAGGAAAAGTCTTTTTTCTTGCCAGTAACTCCCTGAACATTTATGGCAATAATGCGTTTGGTGGTAAAGACAACGCCATCACGAATGCCCTTAAACATTCCAATTATCTGCTCACCTTGAACAAACATAGGCACAATCATTTCTTCAAACCCTTTGTCTACGACGGGCTTAAGCTTCATAAATGTTGCATTTTGAAAATCAATCATCTTAATTCCTCCATATCTATACCGCCAAGCGGTTTATTACAGACTTCTAATTAGCTGGATAACCTCTCCTACAATGTGGCACTGTTCCAGATCAGCGCCCTCGATACGCTTCACTTTGTACTCCGGATTGTAGGGTATAAGCTCAATAAACTTCCCATTGTTATAGTTAACCTTCTTTACAGTCGCTTCATCGCCGTTGAATAAAACAACGGCGATTTTTCCATTTTCAACGGTACTTGCCTTGTGCACGAAGACTCGATCACCATCAAGCAAGCGAGGATACATACTGTCACCGGATACACGCAGTACGAAATAGTCGTCTGGCGCACCTCGCAGATCACTAAGGGGGATAAGCGAGTAATCACCCGTATATTCCTCAACAGCGAGACCGCCGTAGCCTGCAGAGATAGAGCCGATGATAGGAAATCGGACAAGGCGCTCGTCTAAAATTTCTACATTGCTGCCGTCCTTGAGAGCGGTTTTTCGCTGCTCTGTACCAAGCAGATAGTCAGTAGATACTCCAAAATAATCAGCGATTTTTGGTAGTACGTCCGCGCTGGGTTTTGTTTGTGTGTTTTTCCATTTAGCCGCGATGGAACGACTCAGGCCCATTTCAACGCATGCTTTATTAGGAGAAATGCCCTTTTGGTGGCAAAGTGCTTCGAAAATATCATAGAACACAATAATCACTCCAAATTTTTGTGCGCAATTACAAAGATTACAAATATACGCATTTTTCCTTGAAATGATTACGTCTGTATGCTAATATGTGCATACAGAGTGATTACGCAAGTAATCAATGCGGCCTGTAATCCTATAAACGCTATTAAAGAGGTAAGCACCATTATGATAGCACCTATGATTACCGAGGTCAACAAATTATAAGGGAAGGAGATGAAAACTGTATGCCTGCACAATGGACTGCAGACTTAATTGGAAAAATGCACCTACATGGCATAACCGCCAAACAGCTTGCAGACAAGGTCGGCTGGAATCCGAAATACCTCAGCACGGTTCTCAATGGGCACCGTAGCCCTCACAAGGCGGAAGTGAAACTCAACACTGCACTTGATGATCTCATATCGCGTCGTAGCGTTTGCTCCATCCGGTAATCGCTGACCAACACATAAGAAAGGAGGAATGCTTGTGCCTGAAATAAAATTAAACGTCGACACCTCCCCAATTGACAAAGTTAATGCGAAGCTCGAAAGACTGGTCCAGCTACTCAAAGAAGCCAATTCGTTAGTGACCGAACTGGCTTCAACGGAAATTGAGTTAAAAGTTAATATCTAATTTCAAATCTATTTCTTCATGGCAACGAGGACAACGACTTTTTCCAGTTGGTACGCTAACTGAAGCCCCGCAGGAAGGACACGTAACATCATATTTTCTACTGTGCAATTCTTCTACGGTTTTGTCTTGGATTTCTTTCTTCAAATCCTTTTCAAACCGGCGCATATCGGACGAGTTGCCGAGATTGTAGCTTTTGCCCATAAAATCACCCCCCTTCGCCCAAATTCTACCACGCGTGAGGAAAGATCACAACAACAGAAAGGAGCTTATCTCAAAGATGAATCCCGATAACTTTACAAAGCAGGAATTGTATGACCTAGCTGAAAACTTGATGGAGAAATACAACAGAGCTGCAAGCCAACTGGAGATAGCGTATGTAATCATCGGAGCGCTGACGGGTGGGGTCGTCGGTTTTGTTATCGGGTGGTTAGTAACCAGAATATGACTGAGGTCAACAGTCCGGCTACCGCCCCGCCTAGAACATTGAATATGGCAAGGCTCCAGTTGTGACGCCTTTGGCACTTTTCTTTAGCCGCGTCTTCTTTTTTCTGGTGCGCAACACCCCGGGCATAAACTTCTACTTCAAGAGGATTATCAAACTTAGGCATAAAACACGCCCCTTTCGCCCAAATTCTATCACGCGCGGTGAAAGGAAACAATAGAAAGGAGGACCCCATCAATGCCTAGAGAGCCAGAAACCTATCGGCTCAACATTGAGCAACTCAACACGCGCTATCCTGATCGTGAACTATTTACGCGACTGGACATCATGACACTGACTGGCGTTAAACGCGATACCATTGCAAAAGAATTCCCGTTCAAAGGTAAGTACATAAGCAAGGTCAACCTAGCGTACATGCTGTCGCAGAAAGGAGTACCCACATGCTTAAACATCTAATTGATCTTGTCAGCGGTTGGCCCAACGCCCTGCGCGGCATCGTCGAAGGGCTAGTACTCACAGCGTACCTCGCCGCCGTTTACTTCGCGGCGTGTGCGATAGGGTGAGGTTTAAATAAAAAAAGCTCTCGCCAACAGCGAGAGCAGGCTATTGCTATTTATCACTTTTCTTGGGGGGCGGTGGAGGGATTCTATATGTGGGTGGTGGTGCTTTTTCTCCCCGGATACATGTGTCCGGCTTAGGCGATGGAATCGGCTTTGACGGTTGGCTCTGTGGAACTTTCTGGCTCATAATACTTCTCCTCAATTCTCACTCCATAATGATACCAAAAATACACTGAATTCTCATTGCGGGCTGATTTTTCGCACTTGTTTGTCTTGGGAAAATCAATATCTGCGGCAAAGCGATTGATAATTTCATCTTCTTTTTTTCTAAAAAAGGATAGCATTTTATTAATTTCTTCATCGTTTTTATCATCAATAAAGCTCCAATAATTTGATAGCTCATCGAAGAGAGATTTAATGTCTTGCCTAATGTACTTAAGAGCTTCACACTGCTTCGATGCCTGAAATAGTGGGCTCAGTGCTTGAAGGCCTTGAGAGATAATGACAACGATAGACCATATGACCGGATATTTATCCCAATACGCAAGAGTTGCTATTCCTCCCGCTGACGTGACTAATAGAATTCCAGAAACAATATTGTTTATCCTACGTGCATGTATTGAGTAGGCTTTATAAAAACACATATTGTGACCCAATTCAACGTAATAGCTCCAAAATCGCTCGCGCATATTAATCACCTCTTTTATGACATTCTACAACAAATGGTTAATTATAGCAATAAAGAAAAGAGAAAACACCTATGGGCAGTGGCAGTTTGACAAACCGAGTAGATTTCTGATGGCTTACTTGTAGGGCCGTGAAAAGAGTATATTTTTCCCGTCATTGAAAGGAAAGCGTGAGAATATGACCAAGCAATATCGCATATGCGAAGTCTGCGGCCGGCGCTGGAACGTATCCCGCCTCAGACCCGACAAACGCTACATATGCCCATGGTGCGTGGGCAAGAAAGGAGATACTCGATGCCATACTACCACGAATGCCCGTACTGCGGGCTGAATCTCGATCCTGGCGAGATCTGCGAGTGTAAAGAAAAAGCCCCCAGCGAAGCGGTAACTTCGACTGAGAGCAAGACCTAATAATAACTAGCCTCATTATAAGAGGCAAAAAGGAGAAATGTCAAGTGAATAAAGTTGAAACCATGCTTTTAGATATCGGTATCCCAGCGAACCAACTTGGTTTTGCCTACATAACAGATGCACTCAAAGCAATCTCCGAGAATGACAGTCTCATGTACGATACAGGCCTGCTGTATGAATACATCGCCCAAAAAGTAGGAGCTCGGCCGCCTCGTGTGGAACGCGCCATCCGCCATGCAGTCGAGTCGGCATTCAACCGCGTAGACCCCGAAACGCTTGAGCGCTACTTCGGCAATAGTGTTGACATGAGGCGCGGAAAACCCACCAACTCAGCGTTTCTGGCCACGATCTCGCTGCATCTGAAGGAGGAGGTGCGGGAGGCATGAGTGTGAAAATCAGTCAACTCGAGCTTGAAAATGTCAAGCGCGTCAAAGCCTTCGGACTGGCCCCCACAGCGAACGGTCTAACGGTGATCGGCGGCGATAACAATCAAGGCAAGACCAGTGTGCTTGATGGAATAGCTTGGGCATTGGGCGGTGATCGATTCCGCCCATCGGCTCCAGCTCGGGATGGTTCGGTGCTACCGCCTAATATCCATATTGAATTATCAAACGGCCTGATCGTTGAGCGTAAAGGCAAAAACAGCGACCTGAAGGTAATCGATCCTCAGGGGAATAAAAACGGCCAGCAGCTCCTCAATGAGTTTGTGGAAGTTCTCGCGGTCAATCTTCCGAAGTTCATGCAGGCCTCAAACAGGGAAAAGGCCGACACCCTTCTGCAGATCATTGGCGTCGGGGACAGGCTCCATGAGTTGGAGAGACAGGAAAACGAGCTATACAACCGCCGCCATACCGTTGGACAGTTTGCGGATCAGAAAAAGAAGTACGCCGCCGAAATGACGTATTATCCGGACGCGCCCAAAGACCTCGTCTCAGCATCTGAGCTGATTCGGCAGCAGCAGGACATTCTTGCCCGAAATGGCGAAAACCAGCGCAAGCGTCAATGCAAAGCCCAGATCAAGCAGGAAGTGTCCGATCTTGAGAAGCAGTTCTCAGAGCTACAGAAGAAGCTTCAAATGGCGAGAGAGAATCTGGCCATAGCCGAAAAGAATGCCCTCGACCTTCAGGACGAATCAACCGAAGAGCTTGAGCGTAATATTTCGGATATCGATTCCATCAATATCAAGGTTCGAGCCAATCTCGACAAGGAAAAGGCAGAAACTGACTCCCAGGAGTATTCCACCCAGTACGACAGCCTGACCGCTGAACTTGAAGCAATTCGCAAAGCAAAGCTGGACCTTTTGACTGGTGCAAAACTTCCTCTTAATGGTCTTTCCGTTGAAGACGGAGAGCTTACGTACAACGGTTACAAGTGGGACGGGCTTTCCGGATCCGATCAATTGAAGGTCGCCACGGCCATAGTCCGCTCGATAAATCCCAACTGCGGCTTCGTACTTTTAGACAAGCTCGAACAGATGGACCTCAAAACTCTTTCAGAATTCGGGGCGTGGCTCGAAGCAGAAGGCTTGCAGGCGATTGCAACTCGAGTCAGCACTGGCGACGAATGCAGCATTATTATTGAAGACGGCTACGCGGTGCGCGCTACCCCTGAGAGAGAAATAAAATCGACTTGGAAAGCAGGTGAATTCTAAATGCAAATTACCCGCGGCTTAATCTGCGGTGCCCTTAAGGTTGTTGTTTATGGTCCCGAGGGCATTGGAAAAAGCACGTTCGCATCACAGTTCCCCGATCCTGTCTTTATTGATACCGAAGGCAGCACAAAATTCATGAATGTGGCCCGGACACCGGCACCCAGCAGTTGGGCCATGCTTCTTGACCAGGTCCAGTATTTCAAAAGCCATACGAGTGGGTGCAAAACACTTGTCATCGACACGGCTGACTGGGCTGAGCGAATGTGTACCAAGGGGGTGTGTGAAAAGTTTCAAAAATCAGGAATAGAAGATTTTGGATATGGGAAAGGCTACACCTACGTTTATGAGGAATTTGGAAAACTCCTAAATCTTCTTGAAGACATTGTGCAACTTGGCGTTAATGTGCTCATGACAGCACATGCAGTCATGCGGAAATTTGAGCAGCCGGATGAGATGGGTTCCTATGATCGCTGGGAATTAAAGCTAAACAACAGTCAGAAATGCAGTGTTGCCAACATGGCCAAGGAGTGGGCCGATGTTGTATTGTTTGCCAACTACAAGACGTTCGTGGTCAACGTAGATAACCAGGGCGCTCAGAAGGGTAAGAACAAAGCCCAGGGTGGCAAGCGCGTCATGTATACCGCGCACCATCCTTGCTGGGATGCAAAGAACCGCCATTGCCTCGGCGATGAGCTACCATTTGAATTTGCTCAGATTGCTCACCTGTTTGATATGAAAGTCGCGCCGACCGCACCAGTAAATATACCGCGACCTGAAACCGCGGCACCAGTCGCGGCGCCCAGATATCCAGTGCCCCCCCAGTCCACACCCGATGCTGCTTCGGCTCCGCAGCCGCCTAATTTACTGCCACAACCAGAGAAACCGGCAGCGTTTACCGAAATGCCTGAAACTATCGCACCTGAAAACGACAGAACCGGCATTCCACGAGCTCTTCTTGACCTCATGGATGAAGCAAAAATCCTGCCCTATGAGGTTGAAGCCGCTGTTGCAAAAAAGCATATTTTCCCGGCAGATATGAGGATCAGAGACATGCCACTCGATTATATCAACGGCGTACTGGTCGGAGCCTGGGCTCAGGTGCGGAAGTCTATCGAAGAAGATCCTAACAGAGTCCCATTCTAAATTAAGGAGAAAAATTATGGCTGAAAATAATACGACAGGATATGAACTCGACTGGGAGAGTTCCATTGAGCATGATTCGGAGTTCGTTTTACTCCCCGCAGGGGATTACGACTTTACCGTTACAAGCTTTGAGCGTGGTCGTCACGCAGGCAGCGACAAACTCCCGCCCTGCAAAAAAGCGGTGCTCTCGCTGGAAATCGACAGCGAGACTGGTCCTGCAACACTTAAGCATAACCTCTTTCTACATTCAAGTACCGAAGGACTGCTCTGCTCTTTTTTCATAGCAATAGGGCAGCGCAAATACGGCGAACGCATCCCCATGAATTGGAACGCCGTCATCGGCTCAAAGGGCAGATGCAAAGTCGGCGTCCGTACATATAAAAACAAAGATAACGAGGATGTCACCATTAACGAGATCAAAAAGTTCTATGAACCCGTGCCGGGCACCGTTCCCGCATCTGCACCTAACCCGCAGGGCTATGTACCCGGGCAGTTCTGATTATGGAGCTCAGACCATATCAACAAGAAGCGCGGCAGGCGATTGGTGGACAATGGAAGGAGGGAATAAAAAGGACCCTTCTCGTTCTTCCAACGGGCACCGGTAAAACCATTGTTTTCTCAAAGGTAGCCGAAGACCGCGTCAGGCTCGGTGAGCGTGTTCTCATACTCGCTCACCGAGGTGAGCTTCTCGAGCAGGCGTCCGACAAACTCTTTCAATCCACCGGGCTCATGTGCGCCACCGAAAAAGCCGAGGAGTCATGTCTTGGCAGCTGGTACCGAGTGACCGTCGGCTCCATACAATCACTCCAGCGCGAAAATAGACTGGCACAGTTCGATCCACATTACTTCGATGACATCATCGTCGACGAGGCACATCACTGCCTGTCAGACGGGTATCAGCGGGTTTTGGAATATTTCAAAGATGCAAATGTCCTCGGAGTGACAGCAACCCCAGACAGGGGGGACATGCGCAATCTCGGGCAGTACTTTGATTCGCTGGCTTATGAGTACACGCTTCCAAAAGCCATAAAGGATGGATATCTCAGTCCGATAAAAGCACTCACGATTCCGCTGAAGCTCGATCTCACCGGCGTGGGTATCCAGAACGGTGACTTTAAGGTTGGAGATATCGGAACGGCGCTGGACCCATACCTATACCAGATTGCTGATGAAATGCTGAAAGCCTGCGCGAACCGTAAGACGGTGGTATTTCTTCCCCTAGTTAAGACGTCTCAGAAGTTCCGAGACATTCTCAACTCAAAGGGCTTCCGCGCAGCAGAAGTCAATGGGAACAGTACTGACCGCACCGAGATACTCAAGGACTTCGACGCAAATAAATATAACGTACTCTGTAACTCCATGCTACTGACAGAAGGATGGGACTGCCCATCTGTTGACTGCATTGTTGTACTTCGGCCGACGAAAATCCGCAGCTTATACAGCCAGATGGTCGGGCGCGGAACCCGCCTCTTTCCAGGCAAGGCAGAGCTACTGCTTCTTGATTTCCTCTGGCATACGGAGCGCCATGAGCTTTGTCATCCTGCAAACCTCATTTGTGAGACAGCCGAAGTGGCGACAAAGATGACTGAGAATATCGAGGCTGCAGGCTGTCCGGTAGATATACAGGGGGCCGAGCAGAAGGCAAGCTCAGATGTCATTGCACAACGTGAAGAAGCTCTTGCAAAGCAACTGCAGGAAATGAAATCGCGCAAGCGTAAACTCGTGGACCCCCTGCAATTTGAAATGTCCATTCAGGCAGAAGACCTTGCAAGCTATGTTCCGTCCTTTGGTTGGGAGCTCGGTCCTCCGTCTGAGAAACAGGTTCAGACACTCGAAAAACTGGGTATATTCCCGGATGAAATAGATAATGCCGGCAAAGCCACTAAACTACTGGAACGCCTTGATAAGCGGCGTGAGGAAGGTCTGACCACTCCAAAGCAAATACGCTTTCTGGAAGGCAAGGGTTTTCAGCACGTTGGGACATGGCAATTTGACAAAGCAAAAGGCCTCATTGACCGCATAGCAGCGGAGGGGTGGAGAATTCCGCGAAATATTGACCCTGCGACATATACTCCAGAGGTAAAAACATATGTCTAAATTAATCGATTTATGCAGCAAGCATTTTGGAAGGCTGACAGTGATCCGACGCGCTGATAATTCTTCCAGAGGGGAGGCACAGTGGCTTTGCAAATGTGATTGCGGAAATATAAAAACTGTGAAAGGCAACCATTTGCGAAATGGGGCCATTAAAAGTTGCGGATGCCTTGAAGTGGAGAATCGCTTTGAGGTCAATAAAACACACGGAGGAGCGAATACGCGCCTATACAATGTTTGGCTCGGTATGAGAAAACGCTGTTTCAATCCGAACGAAGCTGCCTTCCCCAATTACGGTGGTAGAGGCATAACCGTCTGCGACAAATGGCGCAACGATTACAATGCCTTTCGCGATTGGGCATTAAAGGCGGGCTATGACGAAAATGCCAAGCGTGGAGAATGTACTCTCGACAGAATTAACGTCAACGGAAATTATGAGCCTCTAAATTGCCGATGGGTTGATATGAAAATACAGCGGCAAAATCAAAGACCCATAATTCACAAAGGAGCGTAATGACGCATGGAAGGCAAACTTGATCTGATTGAAATATTGAAACATATCGATCCATCGCAGCTCGAATATCAAGGCTGGCTTTCCGTTGGTATGGCGCTCAAAGACGCCGGATACTCTGTCCGTGTCTGGGACGACTGGAGCCGAGGCGACCGCAAGCGGTATCATGCGGGCGAATGCGACCGCAAGTGGAACGGTTTCCTCGGCTCTTCGACCCCGGTCACCGGCGGTACCATCGTACAGTTTGCAAAGGACCAGGGCTGGCGTTGCTCCTTCAACTCCGAAGAAGGGTATGAACTGGAATGGGATGCGACTATCGGCTCAAAAGACGAGCTGGTGGTGGTTAAGCAAGGCTGGCTTGAAGACAAGGAAGTAAGCGAACCGGTTGAATGGAACCCTGTTAAGGAATTGACTACATACCTTGAGCTGCTTTTCGAGGCATCCGAAAACGTCGGCTATGTCACCGAGAGCTACAAGAAGGACGAGAAGTTTATCCCGGCCAATAAAGGCGCGTGGGACCGCACCGCAGGGCAGCTCATCCACTTACTCAACCAGTGCGGCGGCGATATAGGGCGCGTTATTGGCGACTACAATTCTGAAGCGGGCGCTTGGATCCGCTTCAATCCTCTTGACGGCAAGGGCATCAAGAATGAGAACGTCACCGATTACCGGTATGCCCTTGTCGAATCGGACAACATGGATCTCGAGAAGCAGAACGCCATTATCCGCGAACTGGAGATTCCGGTCGCTTGCCTGGTCCATTCTGGCAAAAAGAGCCTACACGCCATTGTCCGCGTCGAGGCCTCAAGCTACGACGAATATAGAAAGCGTGTCGACTATCTCTACAACGTTCTCAAGAAGAACGGCATGACAGTCGACACGCAGAATAAAAACCCTTCACGCCTATCCAGAATGCCCGGAGCCATGCGCAATGGGCATAAGCAATACATCATAGATAAAAACATCGGAAAAGAGAGTTGGAAGGAGTGGCAGGAGTGGATTGAGAGCGTGAACGACGACCTGCCGGACGCTGAAAATCTTTCCGATGTATGGGACAACCTTCCGCCGCTTTCGCCTCCGCTGATTAATGGGGTGCTTCGCCAAGGGCATAAGATGCTTCTCGCAGGCCCATCAAAAGCAGGCAAGTCGTACTCACTCATAGAACTGTGCTGTGCAATAGCTGAGGGGAAGAATTGGCTGGGATTCAAGTGCACTCAGGGCCGGGTGCTGTATGTGAACCTCGAGCTTGACAGGGCGAGCTGCCTGATGCGCTTTAAGGACGTTTATACGGCTCTGGGCTGGAAACCGCACAGCATCAAAAATATTGATATATGGAATCTGCGCGGAAAATCTGTCCCCATGGACAAGCTTGCTCCAAAGCTGATTCGCCGTGCCACAAAGAAAAATTTTATAGCAATCATCATAGACCCTATATATAAAATCATTACCGGCGACGAAAACAGTGCCGACCAAATGGCCCAATTCTGCAATCAGTTTGACAAGGTCTGCACGGAATTAGGCTGCGCCGTGATCTATTGCCACCACCACAGCAAGGGTGGGCAGGGCGGCAAGAAGTCCATGGACAGGGCATCCGGCTCAGGCGTGTTTGCCCGGGATCCCGATGCACTGCTCGACCTCATAGAGCTTGAGCTGACCGATTCAGTAAAGGCGCACAACCGGCAGAAGGCAGCCGCTGGGGCCTATGTTGATATGCTCAAGAAAGCGATACCAAATTGGCAGGACGAAGTATCACAAGACGATATGTGTAGCGAGAGGGCAATGCACGATGCGTGCAAACGGCTCCTGAGTGCACCTACGTTAATTGCCGCCGAAGGTTATGCAAAAGACGCGGAGAGCGCCGCTGACGCCGTCACGGGCTGGCGTATCGAAGGTACGCTGCGTGAGTTTCCGAAGTTTCCACCAATCAACGTTTGGTTCGATTACCCGATACATCGACTTGACGATATAGGGGCTTTGGCAGACATTGGTGCAGATGATGGATACACCTCAAAAGGATCTCCATGGAAGAAAAATTTAGGTAGGAAAAAGAGCCCTGAAGACCGCCAAAATGAGCGCAACACTTCTATCGAAACAGCCTTTAATGCTTGCAGCATAGACGGCACCGTGACAGTGGCTGGACTTGTAGAATACACCGGGAAGTCAGAAGATACCCTCCGCAGATACCTAAAAGAACACGGTGGCTTTTGGATTGACGAAGGCAATGTTGGTAGAAAGTAAGCCGCAAAACCGATTAATCATATTTAAGCCGCAAGACGCAAAACCGATTGTTTGCGGCTAACCGCAAGACGCAAAACCGATTAAACTTTAATTGCGTGAAGTGACCCGCAAAACCGATTGCAATCGCTTTTGCGGCAAGCCGCAAAAAACGTATATATAAATATATACACACTTGCGTGCGGCTCGGGAGCAGAGTGTGGGGGTCGAAGGCTCCCCCACACGACTCTCCTCCTTACGAGCCGAGGGCAGTTTATGAGAAAAGAGAAACTTTAATGAAATAAAGTGAATGGGGCGGTTGTCAGATTGTTACTTGCCCATGTGGGTTGAGCTTAGAGCTGACAAAAGAGAGTTTGAACAATCGCCCGTTTATGAAGGTAAAGGAAAACTTATGAGACTTGAATTTTTTATACCGATGAACCCGCCGACGACAACACATCAAATGCTCGACGTTGCAGTCCGTAATGGTAAGCCGATAATCTACGAGCCGGACGAAGTTAAGGCGACACGCTCGAAGCTGTCTGATGCAGTCGGACCGCACAGACCGCAACAGCCATACTCAGGAGCCGTCCGGCTTATGGTCAAGTGGTGTTTCCCGATTTGCGGCAAGCATCAGGATGGCGAATATCGAACCAGCAAGCCAGACACAGACAATCTCCAGAAGATGCTGAAGGACGTTATGACCGCGAACCATTTCTGGAGGGATGATTCTCAGGTGGCTTCTGAGATCTGCGAAAAGTTCTGGGCTGCGGTTCCTGGGCTGTACATAGTGGTTGATAACTGCTAGGAAAGGAAAAACAATGACTTACAATTTCAACGGTGACTGGCTCAACGTCGCCGATATAAAGTACATACACACGGAGAAATCGGAAGACCCGAGCTATCCTTTTCGCTTAGCTGTAAATTTCAAGAGCGGTGGTTCTATCAGCACCGTTTACCGGACCAAGAAGTCCCGCGACGACGAAGCCTCACGAATAGCTGCAAGGATGGACGCTTGTTTTGAGGCACAGCAGCCGCAGTCCGCTCAGCAGATCAGAATGATAGTGGCGGCAGAAGTGGACAAGGTGCGGCGAGATATCCGAACACTAAAAAAGCAAATTGCCGAAGGAGGTCCGGGCACATGTTAAAAGACATTGATATATCAGCACTCGACAACGCAATCAAATATCACGAGATGCTGATACATATGACGACCAAACGAGGAGGCAGTCCAAGTGCACATGAGGTGTTCACGCTTCGGGCTCTGCGAGAGCTGCGGAACATGAAAGGGGAAAAGGATGGCTGAAATTTTTGAAGCCGACCTGTACAGCCTTTACCTCACCGGCGGCTGGGACGATATATACGATTTTCCGACGTTCAAAGCAAAGTGCGAATTGTCTGGAATGAAAATCATAAAGGAGGAATCCAATGGACTGGAAAAAAGCAGCGGTTGAAGACCTGCGGAATTATGAGCGTCGGCGAGACAGTCTAACCAACATCAAGGACCGTATCGGCGCCCTGAAGGAGCACTATGCCTCAATCAAATGTTCTCTCGGTTCTGACACGGTCGCGGTTCAGGGCGGCGGCAGCCGCATCGAGGACAGGATGCTGTCCAACATCGTTGAGCGGCAGAGGCTTGCGCATACATACAACGCGACAAAGCGGCTGGTAGAGCTTACGGATCGCGGCCTTGAGGGGCTAGATCGGCGGGAACGCAGGGTACTGGAGCTGTTTTATATTGCACCGGCAAAAGGAAATGTCGAAAGGCTTAAAGACGAGCTGGGCTATGAAGAACGCCAGATATACAGAGTCAAAGATGAGGCTCTGTATGAATTTACGATTCGTGAATATGGTCTTGTGGACTACTAGGAAGCATGGCAAAAAGATGGCAGGATTTTTCCCAAATCTTATGTTATGATATATACTGGAAATAGGAAAAGACGCCAACGGGATACCGTGAGGCGTCTTATCTATTTATCTGCTACCTAGCGAGGCAAGCAATTTGAGTAACATAGTCCAGCAAAACGAGATTTGGGAACTCGGAAAACACAGGCTTATGTGCGGCGACAGCACAGATATCAGCAACATCCAGATGCTCACGGACGGTGAGCACATACAGATGGTCATGACGGACCCTCCGTACAATATGGAATATTCGGGCGGAGGGTGCTTTGAAAAAGAGACGAGGAACGTACGAAAGAGACTTGCAAGCATGATCGATTTCGATGCGCACAAGATCTCTTTCTATCGGGAGCTGGATATACCTTCGTTGTATATCTTCACATCGAAAACCCTTGTGCGTGATTATCTGAATATCTTCAAAGACTACAACAGCAACATTCTGGTCTGGTGCAAGACGAACCCAACGCCTTTTGTCAACAGCACCTTCCTGCCTGATCTTGAATATCTTATGTTTTTTTCTAAGCCGGGCAGAAAGATATGGAACAAAGGGCTGAAGCCGATGACGCTTTATAGCAGGTATTACATATCGGCTAAGGAAGAGGGCAAACGGGGCGTTGGTGATCTTCATCCTACTATGAAGCCGCTTAAACTGCTTGAGAACAAAATACTCGTTTCAAGCACGGAGGGCGGCAATGTCTTTGACGGCTTCGGTGGATCCGGCAGCACGCTTGTTGCCTGTGAAAACACCGGCCGCACTTGCTACATGATGGAGTATGAGCCGGAATACTGTGATGTGATAATCCAGCGATGGGAAGATATGACCGGGGACACGGCGAAGCGAGTGGCGTAATTATGGGCGGTAACCAGTTACGCCTTTTTGGCTGCCGTCAAACTATATGGAGGTGTAAGCATTGTTTACAAACGAAATATGCAACGGCTGCTTGCACCAGACTAATTGCGAAATTACCTGCAATGCCATTGTAACGCTAGCCCAATATTGTCGGATTCAAAAGGATGAAGACAAGCGGACATACCTGAGGCATTTATCTAAGTCGCTGCTCTGCGACGCACGACCAAGCAGGGAACTCCGTGCCCTTGCCGATAAACTGATCCGGCGCTTTCCGGAATTTCACTTCATTTCCGAATATGGCATTAAGATCGGGTACGTTATCAGCTACGAGAAAAAAGGCGGTGACAAAACCGTGTATGCCGATTGCCGCAAGCTTAATGACCCTGTAAAGGCATATCTTCCGTTTGATTTTATAATTACGTTCTACGACCACAACGCCGGCTTACTTAACGAGAACCAAAAGAAGCTCCTAATGCTGCATGAGCTGAAGCACGTTATGATCGGACAGAAAGGATTAAAAGTCCGTCCTCACGATATCGAGGACTTCCAGGACATACTCACAAAATACGGCTTAGATTGGAGCGCCTACGGGAAAGAACTGCCGGATATATTGGCAGGTGAATAATGCATGGAGGCTATACAGAACTTTACGGAATACGAGCCGACAGAGAAAGAAAAAAACATTCTCGAAGTGCTGATGAACCCCGAAAACAGGATGAAGTCGATCACAGACATTTGTAAACTCGCAAAATGCACGAGGCCGGTCTACTATGAAGCCTTCAAAAAGCTTGGCTTTGTGGAGCTTTACCAGCGGATGTCAATGGACATTGTTAAGCAATCAATCGCCCCGGTTTTGAATGCGTTTGTTCGTGAAGCCCAGCGCGGCAGCTATCAGCACGGCAAGGCCTTGCTCGAAATGGCAGGCATATACACCGATGAACAGAAGGCGCGCATTGCTGTCCTCAAAGCAAAGGCGCAGAACGGTGATTCCGGCGACACTGAGAGCGACGGCTTTATTGATGCCTTGGAGGGGAAGGTCGATGAAGTATGGCAAGAGTGAAGCCGGCTGTATTTAAGTTTCAACCTTTTTCGCAGAAGCAGCTCAAGGTCCTGACTTGGTGGATGCCGAAATCTCCTGTGGGGGACATGGACGGAATAGTCGCCGACGGCGCGATCAGGTCCGGCAAGACGCTTTCTATGTCATTATCTTTCGCTATTTGGGCAATGGAGACCTTTGAAAATCAGAATCTAGGCATGTGCGGGAAGACAATTGGATCCTTTCGCCGGAATGTGCTCTTTTGGCTTAAGCTGATGCTTAAGTCAAGGGGGTACAGCGTTGTAGATCATCGGACGGACAACTTAGTAATTGTTTCAAAAGGTAGCGTTACAAACTACTTTTACATATTCGGCGGAAAGGACGAACGCTCCCAAGACCTCATACAGGGTATAACCCTTGCAGGGATCCTCTTCGATGAAGTTGCTCTGATGCCCGAGAGCTTTGTGAATCAGGCGACTGGCCGTTGTTCGATTGAGGGTTCGAAGTTCTGGTTTAACTGTAACCCGGAAGGACCGCAACACTGGTTCAAAGTCAACTGGATAGACAAAGCGGAAGAAAAGCGGCTGCTATATTTGCATTTTACCATGGACGATAACCTGAGCCTGTCTGATAAAATAAAGGCTCGTTATCGTTCTATGTATTCCGGCGTATTTTATAAACGATATATTCTGGGGCTCTGGGCTGTTGCTGAGGGGCTGATCTACCGTCTCTTCGTGGACGATGAAGAGACCTACATGATTGACAGCAAGAATGTCCCAAAGCTCAAGTATATCGAAGTCGGTGCAGATATTGGTGGCACTAAGTCTAATCACGCCTTTGTCGCAAATGGTTTTGATGAAAATTTTCAGACACTATACGTACTCAAAGCCAAGTCTATAAAAGCAGATGGCGTCTCGGTTACTCAGTTCACGAGTGAGTTTTCTAAGTTTGTCGATGCAGTGATAAAAGAATACGGCTTTGTTGATACATGCTGGCCGGACTGTGCAGAAGCCGCAATCTTGAACGAACTAGACGCGAAAACACCCTACCGGATACGCGGTAGCATCAAGGGTGAAATCATCGACCGCATACGCTGCGCCGATATTTTATTTTCATCCGATAGAATAAAGCTTGTGCGTGATGAGTGCGAGGATCTTGCAGCAGGACTACGGTCGGCGGTCTGGAATCCTGATAAGCACGACGACGTGCGTCTCGATGATGGCACGAGCGATATTGATATTCTGGATGCCTGGGAATATGGCTACACCCCGCACATAAGACAATTGCTAAGGAGCTGATGTGATTGCTGGATAGATTTATAGAATGGGTTAAGCGGCTGTTTGGGAAAAAGCCAATGACGGCCAACGGCTCTCAAAATACGGACTTTGCCGAACGGTATGAGGATATCCGAAAGATAAACTTCGGGGCAATTTTTGCCCACCGTCTCGCAAATAAGGCTTGCGCCGACAGCACGATAACGATCGCGGCCCCGGGCGGAGGAGCAAATGCCAGATCTGAATTTGTCAACACGGCGATTCAGAAGGCTTGGGCCAAAGGGAAGAAGATAACAGAGCAAGCCCTTGGCAAAGGCGGTAAGGTCATCGTCCCTTATATCAGCAATGGTAAGCCCTATTTTGATATTGTGGACCAAAGCCGAATGATGATCGCCGCTATGGATGGTGATGAGCTAACGAGTGTTACACTCCTGGCCGATTCGGTGACGGTGGACAGTATAGTTTATTACCGCTGGACAGATTACACACTTGAGAATGGGTCGCACATAATTAAGACGCGAGCAACCAACAACAGCGGCGCCGCAGTAGAGCTTGCAACGGTTCCTTCATGGGCGAACATCACCGAAGAAATAACGATACAGGGCGTTGAGCACTTGCTCCTGGCTTATCTCAAGTCCCCGATAGACAACCGCAAGGATAAAGACATATACGGTGTCCCGATAACTTACGGCAGCGAGGCGGTGATTGAGAGCCTGTACACCTGCCTTGAAGACTTCGCAAAAGAGTTTGAATTGAAGCGGGCGTTTGTTGGGGCGGACGAGATGCTTTTCGGCAAGAATAACAAGCTGCCCGATAATGGCCTGTTCAAGAAGTTTACAGGTACTGGTGCCCTTAATCCTAAGGGGCAGTCTTTTTGGGAAGTGTTCGACCCCGCCTTCCGCGACAGTTCGTATAAGAACCGATACGATATCCTATGTGCCCAGCTCGAGCAGAGCGTCGGCACTTCCCGCGGCATTCTCACGGAGCAGGCCACAACGGCAGCAACTGCGACCGAAATCAAGGCGGCAAACTATGACACCTTCTGCATGGTCGACGATATCCGTACAGCGCTTGAGGGGGCTTTCCGACAACTCGCCTATGCCTATGATGTTCTGGCTGAAGCATTTGGCGCGACACCTGCAGGGGCAAGGGGCCAGTATGAAATCTCCTTTGATTGGGATATGTCAATGCTTGAAAGTTCTTCCGAGACCTTCAACCAGCTTTCAGAGATTGAAAGCCGTGGTTTGATAAAGGGCGCACGATTGGCGTCATGGGTGACGGGGGATAGTATCGAAGATGCGCAGGCTGAGATCGACGAGGTAAAAGCCTCAACGCCGACGGCAAGGCAACTGATGGGTGAAGTGTAATGCTATCGGAAAAGGAGCTTGAGGCAGCACTCCTGAGGATCGAAAGCCGGATCGATGCCGTTAATACCTTTTATTTGAAAAAGGTAGGTGAGCAGATCAATGAGATCGGCAAGTTATCACCGACGTCGGTACATAAGTTGATCCAGATCCGGAAGGCAGGCACGAACATTGAGAAGATCAATGCCGAACTGCAAAAGGCCACCGAGAAGAACCTTGTAGAAATCAATAAGCTTTACAAACAGGCGCTCAAGGAAACTTACACAGACCAAGAGCTGACGGCGCTCTCAAAAGGTGTTGCGCTTGAGCCCCTTGCACAAAACAAGCAGATGCAGTCGACACTCGAAGCATTGTCTCGCGTAACCACGCAATCCATGAGGAATTTCGCGAATACGACGAACGTATCTGCAATGTACAAAGAGGTCGTTTCTGACGCGGTACAGGCCTCTCTGTCTGGGGTAGGCGATTACAACTCTGCTATGCGGCGAGGCCTTGAACAAGCCGCCACGGAAGGGCTGAAAGTGACCTATGAAAGCGGATATACCCGGCGGTTGGATTCTGCGATCCGCATGAACGTTATTGACGGCGTGAAGCATGTCCAGCAGGAGGTGCAGCGCATTATCGGGGAGGAAATCGGCGCCGACGGTGTGGAGTTAACCGCGCACCCCAATAGCGCCACAGACCATGAACCGTGCCAGGGGCGGCAATATACCAAGGCTGAGTTTGAGAAGATGCAGTCTGGTTCTGATTTCTACGATGTGGACGGGAATCATTATGAGGGGTTTCATCGTCCTATCGGTGAGTGGAACTGTACGCACTTTGCGTTCTCTGTTGTGCTGGGTGTATCTAAGCGCCGTTATTCGGATCAACAGCTTGAAGAATGGCGCAAGTCCAACAATGAGGGCTGCAAGATTGACGGTATGCACTACACCAAATATGAGGCCGCCCAACTTATGCGGCAGATGGAGACGAAGATCAGGCAGCAGAAAGATGTGGCAAACGCCGCTAAAGCTTCCGGGGATGACGTGCTGCGGCGAAAAGCCCAGAAGAACATTACACAGATTACGGCGAAGTATAAAGAGGTAGCCGACAAATCTGGGCTTGAGACACGATTCGAACGCACCTTTGTCAGCGGGTTCAAGGATGTAAAGCTGCCTTCATTGACGAATGCCGCTGGGCAGGGTATAATTGAGGTCAAGAAGACTTTACTGAACTCTGATCCAGATTTAATTGCCCAGGTAACACTCGCTAAGGGTGGAATTGACCGCAATTATTACGGTGATGATACATTCCAGGTGAAACAGATTAGTAATCATGATCACGGAAATCCAAAAGAACATCCGTTTGGCAAACATGGTGAACATGCCCATGATTATATTTGGCAGGATGGAAAATTAGTTGACCGGCCAATGCGCGAATTGACCGAGGAAGAGAGAAAGGAGAACGCGGATATATTATGACACTAACGGAAATAGAAAAGAGACTTAATGAGTTTTGCAATATTTTTCGATTTGAGTATCAGGGGCTTAACTGCTATTTGGATCCAATGAGCCGCTATGATAAATGGATTTTTGACGTTGTGTGTGGCGACTTTTACGAAAGAATGACTTTCGATGATTTGGACGCCGTATTGTCCGCTCCTCTATTCCAAGGAAAATCACTAACCGAGATATATAGCGACATTGATATTATTGAATTTTAAAGACACTAATTAAATAGGCCAAGCACCTTGCTGAAATGCACGGTGCTTTTCTTATACCCAAAATTGGCCGGAATGCCGAAAAACTATCAAGCCGAAGCGGAAAGGAACCGCGAAAACAAACTGAAAGGTGAGGAAAGGACACTATGACCAGAGAAGATATCAAGAAACTGTTCGAGGGCGCCACAGACGATCAGATCAGCGCTTTGCTTAATATCAACACGGCTGATATAGGCAAAGCAAAGAAAGACTCCGGCGACCTCGAGACAAAGCTCAAAGCCGCGCAAGAGGATCTCGGGAAAGCGCAAGGCACAATTGCCGAGCTTGAAAAGGCTAAAGGCGATGCAGCAGCGCTCCAGAAGACCATCAACGACTACAAAGCTGCAGATGAAAAGCGTATCGCCGATGAGAAGGCGGCGACTGCCCGCGCAGACATCGAAACCCGCTTTGGCAAAGCGCTGGGAGATCGAAAGTTTGCACACGACTACATTTCGGCGGGGGTGCTGAACGATTTCGAGAAGGCTCTCACGGATGAGGCTAACAAAGGCAAGGGAGATGTCGACATCTTTGATACGCTCACAAAAGATAAGGAAGGGATTTTCGCTTCGCAGAATCCTGCAACAGTAAAAATGGGTGGACTTGGCGGCGGTGGGGCGACCTCTGAGGATGCAATGGTTCGCGCCGTCATGGGCCTGCCGCCCGTATCGGAAAACAAATAACGGAGGTAAATTATGGCTAACAACATTGCACTGTTCAAGAAATATATCGACCTGCTCGACGAGGTCTACAAACTGGCGTCCCTGACGTCTGATCTCGACAGTGACGCGACACTTGCGCGTCAGGGCGCTAATGCCAACGAGATCATCATCCCCAAACTCAGCATGGACGGCCTTGCCGACTACTCCCGCAACAGCGGCTACGTCAAGGGTGACGTCAATCTCACTATGCAGACGGTCGTGTTCAACTATGACCGCGGCCGCAAGTTCTTCGTTGACGCTATGGACAATGAAGAGACCGTGGGGCTTGCTTTTGGTAAGCTCTCTAGCGAGTTCATCCGCACGAAGGTCGTTCCCGAAATGGATGCCTTCCGCTTCGCAAACTACGCCGGTATCCCCGGCATTTCCAAGGTCACAACTGCAGCGGCGTTGGCTGATGGTGCTGCAGTAATTGCTGCGCTCCGTGCCGCGACGACAAAGATGGACGAGGACGAAGTGCCGACTGAGGGTCGCATCCTCCACATCACCCCCACTCTTATGGGACTGGTGCAAGATCTTGACACGACGAAGTCCCGCGAAGTACTCAGCCGCTTCTCCAAAATCAAACTCATTCCCCAGACGCGTTTCTATACTGCGATCGATCTCAAGGACGGTACATCCGAAAACGAATTGGCCGGCGGATACGCGAAAGCCAGCGGCGCCCACGACATCAACTTTATGATCTTGCATCCGACCGCGCTCATGCAGTATCCCAAGCATGTAGTCAACAAGATTTTCAGCCCGGAGCAGAACCAGGATGCGGATTCGTGGATATTTGCTTATCGCGCCTATGGGCTGGCTGATGCTTACGACAATAAGCTGGCCGGCATCTATCTGCACGATAAGAACGCATAAGGGAGGAATCTATGAGTACAAGAGTTGGAATGGGCGTAGGAAAGCCCAGCAAAGATATTCGTGCCGACAGCGTCGTTAAGAAGGAAAACGCCGAGCTCAAAAAGGCCAATGAAAAACTGGCAGCAGAGAGCGATGAGCTCATTGAAAAGCTTAATGAAGCTCATATGTATATGGAGGGGGCAGACAAGAAAATTGCTGCACTCAAAACAGAAAACGCCGACCTTAAGGCCGCTGTGACACTCAATAAGCAGTAAACGGGAGGAGGCGGGACTATGTATATTGATCGGGCATATTTCATCACCAACGGCGGCAGCGAAACGATTGCAGAGACCGCCTTCACTCCGCTGGAGTATCGGGCACGGAGGACCGTCGACAGACTGACCCAAGGACGCGTTAAGTCGATGGTTGCTGTTCCCGAAGCGGTCAAAAGGCTCATGGTGGAGCTTGTCAACGTCGAGAGTGTCAGCGGTTCCAAGACGCTCCTGAATCCCGCCGTGAGCTCATTTTCCAATGATGGGTACAGCGAAACCTTTGCGGAGCCTGCGACGCTTGAAAACATCGAGGCAGCCCAGACGGCCCTCGTCCGGCAGTACCTATCCGGTGAGTGCGACGACTACGGGACGCCACTGCTCTGGCTGGGGGTGGATAATGCAACGCGCAGATAACATGATTACTCTGTACAACGCTCTTTATGACAGTGCCGCTGGGTACGACCGATACAAGCGCGCAGCGCTCTCTGGTGTAACGTGGTTCAGTCGCGTAAAGACAACTGTATCGGGAGACGGGGGACTGCTTGCGGCGAATGAGTTCACCGTGCGCATCCCCGGCGAACTCTGCAGCGGCTATGTAGAACCTAGGGCCTACACGGGCGCTGTGGATACATGGACGCTGCAGACCGGTGATATCATTATCAAAGGCGAGGCGTTAGAAGAAAATCCACGTCCTGCTGATCTAAAAAAAGCCTATCGGGACATCATGACCGTGATTGGCGTGACGGACAGTAGGTTAGGTAGAGGCGGGCACTTGAAAGTGGTGGGGAAATGAACGGGCAGCTGAAATGGAACAAGTCCGAAGCTCAGATCCTTGCAGAACACGGAATTCAGCCGGGCGGCACTGTGCAAAAGTACCTTGACGCCGCCGTTATCCGTTACTGCGAACCGTACACGCCGTTTGAAAGCGGTACGCTTGAGCGGTCACCGAATGCTGCATCAAATATCGGCAGCGGGGAAATCAAATATCCGGGACCCTACGCAAGGTATCAGTATTACGGCAACGTCATGGGACCCAATATCCCTATAAAGCAGGGCGGTCAGGTCGTCGGCTTCTTTTCTCCACCGAACCAGGTCAAGCACTTGACAGGCGAAAAGCTTCAGTACAACACAGAACACAATCCGCTGGCCGGGTCGTTCTGGTTTGAACGTGCCATGGCGGATCACAAGCAAGACATACTCGAGGAGGTGAGCGCTTACGCCGGATGTAAACACGATTGAGAATATTCGAACATGGTTGAGAACCTGTCCTTCAATCAAGAAGGGGAATCGTTTCGGTGTTGACTATATGGGGGCTAATCCTACGGAATACGCAATTTTTGTGACCCCGTCGCTGCTCACTTCGAAAACTGATATTCTCGGCAATATCATCTTTGATGATAAACAGGCGCTCAACTTCATTATGGCCAGCCGTGAAGCTTACGGCGCCGACGTTCTTCAGAATTTGCAGAACCTCGGCTTTTTTGATGAGATTATTACATGGATATATAAGCAGAACAAAACTAAGAACTTCCCCGAGATTCGGGAAGGTACCGTGATTTCGATCATGCCGTCTCTGACGCAGTATCTGTTTGAAGCAGGGACTGACGCGGCACGATATCAGATACAATGCAAACTTACTTATAGGAGGTATTCATAATGGCAGATGCAACTGCTTTCAACCTTGCGTCCGGACTGAAGGCCGAGCGCAAACTCCTTCTCACTTGCGTGAACGTCGGAACCTCGGCAACTCCCGAATGGGAGATCCTCGGTGTGGGTATTGAGGAAAGCGCAATCGAATTCAACTTTGAGGAAGAAACCAAGACTGACATCCTTGGCAGGACGTCCACAACCATCAATAAGCCCCAGCGTCGGCAGAGCCTCGATCCTTATACGCTTCAGGACGGCTCAGAACTGCAGGTGAAGCTTTACAACATCATCCGTCACGAACGCTGGTCAGAGCTTGCCAACATGGACATGTTGCTCGTTCACACCTACGTGGGCGCGGCGGGTGCATTTGAAGCGGAACGGTTCACCGGGTCGGCTATCAACCCGCAGAGCCTAGGCGGATCCGGTACGCTGGATATGCCGATAGAGGTCATCTTTGGCGGGGAGCACACACTCGGAACAGCCGCAGTATCCGGTGGAACAGTAACCTTCACTGCGGCAGCATAAAAGGGGGAAAGATTCGATGACGTCACTTAATTTTGAGACAGGCCTTAAAACCTTCGACATCAACGGAGATCCTGAGAGAACGATTTCCTTTGCACCGTCGGATGCCGCATTCGTTCGCCGCGTATATAAAGGGCTTGAACAGCTCGAAGAATGCCAGAAAAAGTATCAAGCCAAGAGCGCCGCTATCACGGAGCCCATTGAGGTTCTGGATGCCGTTGATGCAGCGGACAAGGATATCCGTAACATAATAGATGGCATTTTTGAAAACAGGGTAAGCGAAACCATCTTCGGGAAACTGAGTACCATTGGAGTGGCAAACGGTATGCCCATATGGGCAAACTTCATTGTTACGCTCATTGATGGGTGTGATATTTATCTCAGCGCACAGGAGACGGCAACTAATCCGAAACTCAAAAAGCTCCTGGCCAAATACAAAAAATGATGTACGAACTACCAACAACTCTTGAAATTGACGGCATCGAACACCCCATCAGAACTGACTACAGGGCGGCGCTGGACATTTGCGCCGCCCTTGCTGATACTGAATACAGCGATCAAGATAGGGTACTTGCCCTGCTCTCCATTTTGTATGAGGATGTGGAAAAGATTCTCGATTATGAAGAGGCTGCAAAAAAGGCGCTCTGGTTCATAGCCTGTGGGGACAATTCGACCTCTCAGCGCAAAACTCCGAAACTAATGGACTGGGAAAAGGACTTTACTCTCATAGCCGCCCCAATCAACCGTATTGCAGGCTGTGAAATACGATCTCTGCCATATATGCACTGGTGGACGTTTATTTCGTATTATTACGAAATTGGCGATTGCGCGTTTGCCAATATAGTTAGCATACGCAATAAGAAGGCAAAGGGAAAGAAGCTTGAGTCATGGGAACGGGAGTTCTACCGTGAAAACAGGGATAAAATCGATCTGCGGTCGGGAATGACCGCGGAGGATAAGGAACTTATAAATAGTATATTGGGAGGCTGACTATGTCGGATGGCTCTTTGATATTTGATACTAAAATTGATTCATCGGGAGCCGGTAAAGATATTGCGAAGCTCAAGGTGAAGCTCGAGAAAGCGGCAAGTTCAGTCGGCAAACAGACAAACTTAGTCACGAAACTTGAAGCCGAGCTCAAGAAGATTCAGTCGGCTCAGGCTCCGACTGAAGAATATAACCAGCTTGACCAGTTGTTTCAAAAGGCAGACGGCAAGCTTCAAGGGCTTATTGACAAGCAAGATAAATTCCTGGCGACGGGTGGCAGTACTTCCGGCGTCGCATGGGAAAGCTTGCAGTATGACATTGAGAAAACTGCGGCTGAGGTCAGGGACTATCAAACGCAGATGGATGCAATGAAGGCCGGAGGAAGTGCTTTTACAAAAGATAGCGCCGCCGTGACCGATGTCTCAATTAAGCTTGACGCTGCGAAAATCAAGCTTGATGAGTTAAAACTCAAGGAGCAAGAAGCCGGAGCTGCTCTGATCAGCGCAACAAGCCCGGCAGCCGGGGCAATCGACACAGCATCTGCGGCTATAAACAGGTTTTCGAAACGGTTATCGAACACACTTAAAAGCGCCTTGATATTCAGTGTCCTGTACAAAGCGCTCAGTGTTTTCAAAAAATACATGAGCAGCGCTTTGAAAACAAACGACGAGTTTTCAACTGCGCTAGGAAATCTCAAAGGCGCATTGCTGACGGCGTTCCAGCCCATATTCGAGGCTGCGGTTCCCGCGCTCATCGTGCTCTTGAATGTGCTCACTGCAGTGATTACTGCAATAGCAAAGTTCTTTGCCCTCCTCAGCGGGAAGAGCCTCGGCACTTTATCCAAATCAGCCGAGGCTATGAATGAGGAGGCGAATGCAATTTCTGGTGCTGGAGGAGCTGCAGAGAATGCGGCAAAGTCTATGGCAAACTTCGATGAGATTAACCAGCTGCAGGATAATTCAGCGTCCGGTGGCGGAGGAGGAACAGACGCAGGCGTGTCAGCTTCGTTTGGAGGGGTCGATACAGCTGTTGACAAATTCAAACTCATTAAGGACCTTGTTCTCGCTATAGCCGCGGGGCTGTTGGCATGGAAGATAGCGTCCATCTTCACAAAAAGCCTTAGTAAAATAGGTGGTCTTGCCATTGCAGTTGCAGGTGCAGTTCTTCTAATCAAGGGATACTGGGACGCGTGGGAAAATGGCGTAAACACCACAAATTTACTCGAAATGTTCGGGGGGCTTGCTCTTGTAGCAATAGGACTTGGAATTGCGTTTGGAGGCGTAGCTGCAGGAATCGCTCTTATAGTAGGTGGAATTGCGTTTCTTGTCCTCGGATTCAAGGATATGACTGAGAATGGCGCAAACCTTCAAAATACGCTCCTTGTGATTGGCGGTATACTTGCGGCAGGGCTTGGCATCGCACTCCTGACGGGGTCGTGGATCCCGCTTCTGATCGCAGCTATCTTAGCAATAATCGTTGCAGTAGTAGCTTTTGCTGGGAACATGGATGACCTAATAGCGGGAGTAAAACAGATACTTGATGGCCTTATCCAGTTTGTAACAGGGATGTTTGAGGGGGACTGGGAAAAAGCCTGGGGTGGAATTACAAACATTGTTGATGGCGCTAAAAAAGTGATATCCACTATTATGGAATCTCTAAAAAAACTGTTTAATATGGCGATGGACGCGCTTGTTAAAAAGCTAGGCCTCACAGGCACGGCTTTTGAAGATACTATCAACGGCATTAAGAAAATATTTGGGGGAATCATTGACTTCCTCACCGGTGTTTTTACAGGGGACTGGGAGAAGGCGTGGAAAGGGCTTGTTGATGTTTTTAAGGGGATCGTCAATGTGATGTCTTCCGTGTTCGCCGGCATTGTAAACCTCATTATAGACGGGCTCAATTGGCTAATTGGGCAGATGAATAAGCTGCAGTTTTCTGTCCCAGATTGGGTGCCAGGATTAGGTGGCAAAACCATTGGTATCAGCATGCCGACGATTAGCCATATACAAATCCCACAGCTTGCCGCAGGCGCCGTTATCCCACCGAATCGCGAGTTTCTCGCTGTGCTCGGCGACCAGAAGTCCGGCACGAACATCGAAGCTCCTCTTGAGACCATCCTTGCCGCTTTTCGACAAGTCATGCGCGAGAACAGTGGCGGGGGAAAGGGGGAAGCGGTTATGGAAGTAGATGGGCAGACCTTTGGGCGCCTCGTGTATAAGTACGGCAACAAAGAAGCAAAGCGCGTAGGCGTTAGATTGGTAGGTGTCTGATATGGCAGTGTTTTCAATTGACGGTGTTTCGTATCCCGGGGTTTTAGTCACGAGCCTGAAAAGATCCTTCGAGATCCTTGACGGTGAGAACGCAGGCCGTGTAAAGACCGGGCGGATGAAGCGTGACATTATTGGCACCTACTACAACTATTCAATGGAAATGGACACTTCTGAGGCCAGCCTCACTGAATATGACGCTCTGTACGAAGTGCTGTCTGCGCCAGTGGACAGTCATATACTGGTTGTCCCCTACGCGCAAGGGGCGCTTACTTTTGAGGCATATGTTACGAACGGCGAAGATGAACTGGTTTCGATGGAAAGTAGACGCAACAAGTGGGAGGGACTGTCCATTAACTTCATTGCTATGGAGCCAGAGAGGACACCGGCATGAGCGCAAAGCTTATATATAAGGACATAGCTCCGGGTGCGGATACCGACGCGACAGTCGGCACATCCAGCGCCCAGGGCTTTTGTAATCCATCCTTGCTGCCATTTGATGCGGCAATGCCCAAAATCGCCACACTCGAGCCGGGCATGTGGCTTCTGGGTGGGAGATATAAGATCCTTAACAACCAAGATATTCCCTTCTGGTCCTCGGCTATGAGCGACGGGAACGGTGACTTTGCATCACCTCCTGCGCTTGAGGTGAACTTTGACAGCCAGTATACTACACTGGGAGTATCTCTTCGATTTTCGCCGAATACTGGCGACTATTGCACATCCGTTTCAATAAAATGGTACCAGGGCGCGATGCTGCTGGATGCAAAGACCTTCGCCCCCAGGGGTATATCATACTTTTGTGCAAACAAAGTTACGGCCTTTGACAAGGTCGTCTTTTCGTTTAATGGGACAAACAAACCCTATCGTTATGCACGGGTAAGCCAGATTCTGTTCGGCATTGTCCGAGAGTTCGGCCCTGATGAGTTTTCCAGCGTGAAGATACTTCAGGAAATTGATTTGCTCTCTTCGGAGCTGTCGATAAATACGCTTGAATGGGAACTCAGGAGCAAGTCGGATATTGATTTTATTTTTCAACTCAAGCAACCCGTCGAGGCTTACAACGGATCGAACCTTGTCGGTGTATTTTATATCACCGACAAGGCAAAGCGCACGTCTGCAAAAAGCTACACCATACTGTGTCAGGATGCTATCGGGGTGCTGGACGGCTACGACTTCCCGGCGGCAATCTATGAGGATTACAACGCTGTAGCGCTTCTGCATGATATTGTCGGCTCCGACTTTTCGCTTGATATCGACAGCGCATTCTCAGGGGCTGCCGTGAAAGGGCTTATCCCAAACTGCACGAAACGCGAGGCCCTTCAACAGGTGCTCTTTGCAATAGGTGCCGTGTGCAGTACAGCTGGCAGCCGAAGCATCCGGGTTTACCCTACGCTAGCTTCCACGCCTGCCGAAATTCCGGACGATAGGATATTTGTAGGCGGTTCTGTTGATACCGATGCAATCATAACGGCGGTAAAAGTAACAGCACATACCTACACGCCCGGCAGCGGCAGCTCCGGAGACGACGTGATCGAGGTCAACGGTACGAAATACGTCCACACTACAGCAGTGACGACGGTCAACAATCCCAATGTTACGGCAACGGATAAGCAGAACGTTATCCCAGTAGAGAACGCTACGCTTGTCAATCTCTCGAATGTGGCCGATGTGGCTCAGCGAGTTTTCAACTACTATATGCGCCGCGACACGCTTAACGAGCGGATTGTGGTGGGGGGTGAGACGCCAGGCGACTGCATCTCTTCCAGTACCCCGTGGAACACCATGCTGACAGGCAATATTACTTCGATGACTACAGTCCTTTCCAACACAACCGCAGCGGATATAAAAATTAAGGTGGTGGGAGCATGAGCATAATCGGTACGCTAATAACTACACATCAGGATGAGGAGTCATACGGCAGCAACGACCTAAACCGTGTAGGTGAGGCTTTAAGCTATGTAGCGGGCCGGTTGATGGCGGCAGGGTATAGCGTCAGTGTGTCACCCAAAACCGACTGGACTATAACAGACATACCGAGCCCGGAACAAATGTCTGCCTATCTCATCGACGTCGGCGTCATCCGTGGAGCGCTTACGGTTATGACTACTACGCCGGACGTGCCGTCAGATATGGACGACCTGACCGCGGATGATGCAAATGACATCGAGCGTGTTCTTCAGGCCGTGGACTGGTTGATTAGTGGCATGATTGCAGCTTACAGACATGCAGGAAACTACTATGCAGGGCAAGGAGGATTAGGATATTGAAAGATCGTATACCAACAAAACTTTTGGGAAATGGTGCCATTCGGTATGGCATCTATGATGCGACAGGCAGCCTGCTCAGGTATGAGTACATTCGACCTGAAGACGAGCCGACAGAAGAAGGGGGGGCATGGTCAAAGAGTAATGTCCTCCCGGATGCCATAGCGACCGCTCTCGGTCTGACTGGTGATCCGCAGGTCAAGGATGCGTTATCCAAATTGAGCATGGCAGCGTTACGTAGGACGGTGCACACTCAAGTTACCTTGTCGAGTTTAGCAGATGGGACGGAATTCACTCTAAATGAAACTGTTTTGGGGGCTACAACGCAAGCGACGTTCATAAAACTTCAAAACAATTATCAATCTAGCGGAAGAGTGTTGGTGCTCCGTAAGGACACTATAGGCAGCGTAGCCTTCCATTCCAGCTATAACGCCTACAGTGGCGGTTCCCTTGACACCTACCTAAACACTACATATATAGGATATCTGGACAGCACTATACGGGGGAAGCTGACAAATGTCACCATACCTTACACTATCGGCAACGGTAATAACACAGTTTCCACGATCTCTCGCAAGTGCTTCGCATTATCGGCCACAGAGTATGGCTACTCAGATTCCTACGCCAAAGTTGAGGGAAGTGTCATCCCCTTTTTCTCCGTTAATGGGGTACCTACGCCCAATGCCATATCTTGGTTAAGAAGCCCGAGAGCAAACGGGACGGGATTCGCATTCACCCTTAGCCCCAACGGGTCAGCTGCCTCATTAGGCTATGGATATGCATATGATACATATAGCGCCCGACCTGCATTTACCTTGCCATCAAATCATGTAGTAGATGAGTACGACACTAACTCTCTTACTGATATGTTTGGGAATGATTTTGTTTTGACACAAATAGCAAGCGGGAAATATCAAGGAATGGGGACATATGGTGAGAATAATCCCAATAGCCTAACGTTTGAATTTGCCCCCAAACTGGTGGTTATAATCGGGACAACATCGGCTAGCTATTCAAATATTGCCATATTAATACATCCGTACGCTTACTCTGTTGGCTTTGAGGGAACGACGCTACGCAGCACTGCATTTGACAACGCAAGTTCGGGCACAACAAATAAATTAACTTGGACCGGCTCAGGGGTGTCTTGGTATTTAAAAGGGGTCAGCAACTCTTCTATATCTAATAAACCAGAGGCCCAATGCAATAGCTTCGGAACTAAATATTTTTACCTTGCGATTGGTTGAGGAGGCTCACATGAACACTATATCTGCAACCCCGAACCCCAGCGGGGCATATCCATCCCCCCAGACATGGCCGGGTAATGAGCCTCCTGAAGGGTATGCTGTTATCCCGGACGAGCTTGATATGTCCGATTTCTACACGCTTAACGGCTTTGTGACGCTGACCATTGAGGATGGTGCTGTAACAGACTATGCGCCAAACACCGAGGCGCGCGAGACATGGCTGGCGTCACTTCCGGAGCCCACCCCGCCAGAACCCACTCTCGACGAGCGTGTCACCCAACTGACTGCGCAGCTTAAAGCGTCCATCCAAAGCAACGCCATGCTTGAGGAATGTCTCGTCGAAATGGCTGAGATCGTCTATGCATAAACTTAAATTATATATGAAAGGATTGGTACAAATGATGGCTATGTTATTTGCATGTAGAGTAGTAGAAGGAAGGACGGAGTTTGAACAGGTACCCGCAAAGCTCAAGCAGCAGGTTGCTGATATTATCATCAAGGACTTTGCCCTGCCAGATATCGTCCCCGTCGAGTACGGCGGCACGGTCGAGTAATTCATAACAGTAGCCGCCTCGGAGGGCGGTATTTTTATGCGGAGAGGGCAAACGAATGATGATATCTGCGGATACCATAAACGATCTTGCGAAGCTGATAGGATCGCTTGTGGTTATAGGCGGTGCAATATTAGCCGTCTATAAATTTATAACAAGAGGCAAGGCGCAAACTGAGCAGATTAGGCAAATTAAGGAAGAGCAGACGCTGATCTGCTACGGGATTCTATGCTGCCTAAAGGGACTTAAGGAACAGGGGTGCAATGGACCGGTTACCGAGGCGTTGGACAAGCTTGAGAAGCACCTGAACAAAGCCGCCCACGATCTTGAATGAAATAAAGGAGGAACGGGGTGAAAAAGAAGATCGGATTTACGAATCTAACGGCTGTTTTCGTACTGCTGGAGGATGCCGCCATCACGGGCGCGGTACTGGCCCTGTGCTACCTTTGCATCAAACTGGGGTACACGGGCACCCTGGCCTTTTTGTCCGCCCTCATCGCATTACAGCAGGTCAAGAGCACCGTGGTCATCACGGCAATTGTCAACAAATCAAAAGCAGAAAACACGCAGGGCGGCATCGTCTATGACGCTGCCCTCAAGTCCCAAAATCAAAACCAAGATTGCGATTAATTTAATTGGAGGTAATAAAATGGATATCAAAAGTTACTTAATAGGGCTGCTCATTCTTGCGTTGGCTTCTTTCGTGGGGTACTTTCTGAAGTCAAATAAAGCATCATGGCTGGCGCAGCTCACCGGGATGATACAGCAGATCGAGCTGTCCGTGCAGGGCTCCAATATGGGCGAGGAAAAGAAACTTCTGTTAATAAAGATGCTTGAAGCTGCCAACGTGAATGTTACGGGGTGGATGAGCAACATGATTGACTTGATTGTATTGAAATTGAACAAGGACAATTTATGGTTAACAAAATATGCGGGAAATGGTCTTAGCATGAGCAGCGTGGAAATCAAAGAGGATGGTGACGCAGAATGAATCTGCACCAGCTTTTTCTGACGAACAATGCTTGCTATAAAGCGGGTGTGACTATGTCCCCCAAAGGGATTATGGTACACAGCACTGGGGCAAACAATCCGTGGCTCAGGCGGTACGTTGGGCCGGATGATGGCCTGCTTGGCACTAACAGCGGGGGCAACCATTGGAACACCTTAAAACCCGGAGGCATTTCCGTCTGCGTTCACGCTTTTATTGGTAAGTTGGCGGACGGGACGGTGGCGACCTATCAAACCCTCCCGTGGAATATGGTGGGATGGCACAGCGGGCGGGGGATTAAGGGCAGCGCGAATAACATGGGGTACATAGGCTTTGAGATATGCGAGGACGCGCTGGGCGACCCCGTGTATTTTTCTGCCGTTTACCAGGAGGCTGTGGAGCTCTGCGCCATGCTCTGCAAGGAGCACGGTCTGGATCCGGCCACGCAGATCATCTGCCACAGCGAAGGTAACACTCTCGGCGTCGCTTCGAATCATGCGGACGTGATGCATTGGTTCCCCAGACACGGCAAAAACATGGATACATTCCGGGCGGCCGTAGCCGCAGAAATAGAGGACGATATGACAAAAGATCAGGTCATTGCAATTATCAAGGAGCACGAAGCTGATAAGGCGGCGACAGAACCGTCTGATTGGAGCGAGGAGGCCCGCACCTGGGCAGAGGGCAACGGCGTCATTGCCGGAGATGGTTCCGGTAATATGCAGTACAAGAGCGCCTGCACGAGGGAGCAAATGGTTGTGTTCCTGTATCGCCTGTTCAACCTCATCAAATTGCTTTTCGGAAAATAGACAGATAAGTAGGGGGCCGCACCAATCACGGTGAGGCCCCCTACTTATTTTATTGAATAATCGTGATTCCTATTGAAATTCTAAAGGAATGGTGTATAATTATGGTAGAAATAGACGATAATGCAATTAAAAAATATTTGTGAGAATAGTATCATTTTACTAGAATTGCTCATAATATATTGTGCAGGTATATACCGCGCAGGTCTTGACAACCATGGCACACCATGGTAAAATCAAGATACAAACTCATCTGCCATGCGTAGAAGGAGTAATCGACAACGCTCTCTCAGGAGAGCGTTGTTTGTTTTATGTACTCGCGGTATTCCTTTAATAAATCTCTCCTGGCGCTGGGATAACTTACTGGATATGCCGAGACTAGCATATAATAGCCATTTCTAATTCCTAATACCACCAAGTACCTAATGTCATCGCAATAAATCAGTAGACTTTTCTTTCCTTTTCGGTTATTCTCCCAAATCTTTATTTCATCACACTTTGATGGAGCGCAGTTTCTAATAATTTCATCAGCCCAAGTTATTTGTTCACATCGGCGTAGGTTTGGCGTTCTATCATTTTCATCCCCAGTATGGTCATAATTCTCACAAATCAAGTGATAAAAGCCCGTTCTTTCATTATACTCCGGGGGGTAATACTTCATTTGAATTCTATTACCATTATATGAAAGCCCACCGTTGATATACAAATCAAGGTACAATTGGTAAAGCTGGTTTTCATAAACGGCGTATTGGTCTAAATCGTCACAACAAATAACATCTTTACTATGATTACAAGTTTCCATTCCTGTGCTCCTTAACTGGCGTCCAAAAGAACAGATTTAGCTTTGATTCAGCTAGAGGCGTTTTATATGTCAACGTTCTCCCAGACAATTCTATCAATTTTTCACACAGTTGCGCTTTCGCATCTGAATACTCTTTTTGCGTGGTGGGGTTTTTCAAAAATCTATTTTTATATCCAATGATACCAAGTAAAAAGTCATCTAGCTGCAAAAGCTCAGATTCATTCGATTTAATAATCTGAATGTTGTTCAGACAATCTTCCCTAAATTTATATAGAAAATTATCCAGAATGGTTTTTAAGACCCTAATTTTGGGGCCGCCATTTGTGTCCTTAATATCAACATATACATTATACTGTTGTAATGGGTCTATCATTTTACTTAGTAACAGATAGTACATTTTATAGTACCAATCATCATAAGTTTGATTAAAGCCCTTATTATCAAGGCCCGCTTTATTTGCTACAACTGCCCTAAAACATAAGTATTGATTCTCCCAGAAATAGTCTAATAATTCTAGATAAAAATCCAATTTTCCAGGTGATACTTTAGTCCATTTAATTTCAAAAGACCTGCTCAAATTGTGCTTTTCTTTGAGGTCCCTAATTTCGTTAGATATTGTTTTAACCTTATCTTTCGGGCAAGATAATCCACCTAAAAGCATTATACTTTCTCTGTCATACTCTAAATGACAACTTTCATCGCAATACACATTAATCACAAAATTCACCACCAATCGCCATATTATGGTATCAATATATTATAACCTTTGCGTCAAGTCAATAAACACCTAAAAAGTATGTAGAAATAGAGCACCGCATCAGCGTGCTCTATTTCTGTTGTTATCGCAAATACGTTTCTCACTATAAAAAGTGTTCGTATCTGCACGTTATGGTGGAACATGGCCACTTGGCGTACGAACACCACTATCCCTTGCGTCGTCTATCTCCGGGAGGGTGGTCGTTCTGCCGTCACCCGAATAATTAAAGGTAATCGTGACCTCATCATCATATATGAAAACCGAATTGACAAAGGTTTGAATGAGCCTTTTCTGATGCTCCGGCTTGTCTAAATCAAATTATCGGTCGCTGGTTTGTCGAGCGGCGTTAGTGAGCGTAGCATTTACTACACTGTTTTGGCGTCTCTTATAGCGGACATATACCCTGCGGTAATGATGCCGGCAGGCAGCGCCACGACCGCTATGCCTGCTAATGATGAGATCATACTTACGAGCCTTCCTATGTCTGTAATTGGATATATATCCCCATACCCTACCGTTGTAAGTGCGGTAGTTGCCCAGTAAAGCGCATCAAAAAAGTTACTAAAGCTGTCCGGTTCAACAGAAAACATAATTAAGGCTGTAACAAATATGTAGCCCAGCGCCATGTAACAGACCGCTAATAAGGGATCCCGTTCTTTTTTAAGGACCTCAATAATAACTCTAATTGATTTAGAGTAGCGAAAAAACTTTATTACTCTAAATGTGCGTAATAGCCGCAGAATTTTAAGGATTCTAAAGCCGTGTCCGAGAATGGTCAGGGATGGCAGGATTGCCAATAAATCAACGATAGCCCAGGGCGAAAACGGATAAACAACAAAGGCGCGATTTTTTAATTTGGGGAACTTATAATCGGCCGTCGCCCAGCGGAGGATGTAATCAATAATGAATATTGAAACTGTGACTGTATCAAACCAGAAAAGAACCCCCGTTTGAGATTTGAAACAAAGAGGAATCAGACTGACAATAATTACTACTATCATTAATGAATCGTATATTACGCTTGGTTTGTCATCGCCACCGGCATCGACCATTTCATAAAGCCAATTTCGCATAGTGCTGCACTTCCATCCTCGTCACTAATAACTTTGAATTTTAATCTAAGCCTCGACTCGCATTTTAAATAGAAGCTGAATTATTTCCAAAGATCCTTCATAAGCTTTGAAATTCCTGCTTTACGCTTTTCTGTTTCTTCGTTGTTTATGCTGATAGTGAGCACTGTTCCTTCATTAGCCTGACTCGGAATAAATATCTTAGGCATATTTACAGTGTTCCCATTCTCAAGTTCTACTACTGCGAAAGCACCTTCAAACCTATCAATTATTACGTTCATGTTTTCCTCCTCTTTATAAGTGATGTTCCGTGTGTGGAAGGTCAAGATGGAGGGTTACACACTGAACAAGGCTCATATCCTTTGGCCTTTGCATTTGATAGAGATATGGCTATTTTGCTTTTACTTAAATATCGACAACCGTCCAAGTGATATTTGCTTCCGGTCTTTGTTATATAAACGGTTACAGAAATTGGCGTAGTCGGCTGCGGAGTGATTGTAACCGGTTTGGTGGGCGTTGGAGTGGGTGTTGGCGTCGGCTTAGTTGTTGGCGATGGAGATGGGCTTGCATAATTGCTTGCTGATATGCTGATGTCTGTGCCGTTGGATTTAAAAACAATTGTACCGTCTTTGTCGGTTCTATATATGGCGGCTCCAATTGCACTTAGCTTATCAAGTGTTGTTTGTGCCGGATGTCCGTAATCGTTGCCCGCTCCAACGGAGATTACGGCATATTTTGGCGCCACCTTGCTCAAAAAGGCTTGTCCCGTAGATGAATTGCTGCCATGATGACCGATCTTGAGAACATCGGCTTTTACGCTGGCGGTTATTTCTCTTTCTGAAAGCTCTTCGGCGTCGCCCATAAACAAGAACGAGTTATTCTTATATGTCAGCTTGATTACCGCCGAATAATTGTTCAAATCATCATAGCTGGTGCCTACAGGGGCTATTATATCCGCTGTCAGCCCATTAGAATTAAACATATTAACTCCGGCTTTTGCGGCTTTTATCGTTAGTCCTGCGCTCTTAATAGCTGTCAATAAATCCGAATATGTCTGTGTCGTTGTCACAGCGTTCGGCATATATACGGAGCCTATTGAAAAGCTCTGTACAACCTTTGTCATACCGCCGACATGGTCAGCGTGAGGATGAGTTGCAACGAGATAATCAATCTTCTTATATCCCAAAGCCTTTATGTAATTAACTATCGTATCGCCGTATTTGCTTTCCCCTGCATCAATGAGCATAGTTTTTCCGTCTGGAAGCTCTATGAATTCAGAATCACCCTGTCCTACGTCAAGGAAATGAACGGTCAGTTTCCCACTCGAATAACCAATAGCTGTGTCAATTGTTATTGTACTTGTCTTTTCGTCCCAGCCCACGCCAAAGCTAATTGCACTCGCAACGTCGCGGAGCTTGAAATAGTTATTTCCATTTATGTTATAGGCCGTCAGAGAAGCCCTTGCCCCGTCTAAATATACCGTTGCAGTAGATAATTCGGCTGGTTGTGCAGCGACTTTTCCCGACGATGTAAGCTCGCCACCTACAGGCGTATACGCCTTTCCAGATGTAAGGCTGATTGCGTTTTTAGTAGAGTCCCATCCTACCGCTATCTGTTTTTCGGTGCCACTTAATACTTTTGCTAGATCTCGTAATTTGAAGTAGTTGCTGCCGTCAATATTATAGGCCTCAAACGAGATAGATTGGCCATTAACGAGAACGGATGCCGAGGTTGGAGTAGCCGTGTTTGTTGCAACGGCTCCGGTGGCTACTATTGAAAGCAGTAGTATAAGTGAAATTAGGATACCGAATGCTCTTTTCATTGCTTTTTCCCCTTCATCTAATTTGATTTGTTAATGTGAGCCTATGCTAATTATTCCTTCAACCCTGTATTGCTGTGCTTTCAATTTCAGATGTTTCGATAAGTCACCTTTGATAATAAATAGCTTTGCTTTATTTGTTTCTTTGTCAAAATCAAAAACTCGATATAAATAAAAACTTTCACTATGCAGACGAGAGAAAATCAGCTCATTTGATGAAATCATGAATGGCGTATCTATTGGACCGGTGGTAGTCTTAACTTCTATATATCTCTTAAAACCTTTTTCATCACAAGACAAGATATCGTATCCAGCACCGTCCCCACATTCCTCTGAAATGTGCTTTACCTTATCAGCTAAAAATCTATTTCCTGTAGAGACGAGCCTATCCCTTTCAAACTTCAAAACCATTAACTCTCCAGCTAACCCGAGCTTTTTCTGATTTTTTGCCTTTTTTAAATAATCAATGTGTTTAGGCGTAAAATTATAAGAATCACCAAGATTAATGCTAAAAGGTGGTGCTTCTTCAATTAGTGAAGAATCTGTTTCAGCGTTTTCAATTGCATTTTCGATAGATTCTAAATAATCTTCTTTACTGAAGAATCCTAGTCCCTGATTAACAATTAAATAGTTATTTGTCTTCTCAATAGAGTTTTCAATCAAATATCCTTTTAATTCCCTATATACTCCCAATAGATTTCTCAAATCTTCAATAAGTACATCGCTCGATGGTATTTTATCTTTTTCGTACAATTTTCCGCAAATATGTCCCAACTCATATCCTTTAGCCAAATCCGAAGAGCTACTTACTCTTTTTAAATCAATTTCATCGAAAGAAAAATCATTTAATGGTGATGATAGAATATTCTGCCAGGCATCTGATACTAGCCTTATTTTATTTTTTCCTTCGCGTATACCGTACTTGTCTTTAAAGTATGTCCAGCCTTGGTTTAGTGAAATGTAAACTCCCGACATGTCGCTTCGAAAGAGGTATACAATATCATATCCCTTGGTAGCTGTAGTTGTTATTTCTCTATCAAATACCCCGAGCCAAGGTATGTCAGCCCAATTTCCTTTACCGGATGATCCATACACTTTGTATGTTGAAACGTCGAGTTTTGATTCTTCTTCAATTATTGTTTTTGCGGCTGATCTAATGTAGTTGGCCTCCACATGGCCGCCCATATTGTCTGTTTTTGCTTGTGTGTAGTTTGCCAATATGTGATTTAACATTTCCTGCATACGATTATGACCTCACAAAGGGGGAGGAGCTCCTTTCTTGAGAGTAGGATAATATTACCATACTCTAATGAAATGAGATAGTCAACATATTAGGACTAGCGAGTACAAGCGTTCTTTGCATAGATGGCACTGTAGTAGCGTATGGCCAAAATACAATTACCTTGTTAGTAATAGGTTAGTAATAGACCTAATTTTTGTTCAATTTGGGGCAATTCTTGAAAAACAAAGAAGCACTGAAAACGTAGTGCTTTCAGTGCTTTTTATGGTCCGAGTGACATGACTTGAACATGCGGCCTCTTGACCCCCAGTCATGCATACAATTTAGCTTGATGTAAGAATATTGTGCCTGCGCCGTGCCAAGAATTCTGACAACAAATTTGACAACAAAAACACCGTAAAACATCTAAAAACACCGTAAATTGCAGTATGGATACAAATAGTCAAATGCATAAAAAATAGCCCGCAAATCAACGATTTCTCAATGATTTGTGGGCTATTTACACTGGTACGCCCTGAGGAATTCGAACCCCCGACCTTCTGGTCCGTAGCCAGACGCTCTATCCAGCTGAGCTAAGGGCGCATACATATACGCACAGCGCTTGAGTATAATACCACAAGCTTCTGCGGAATGCAAGCCCCTTTTTGAAAAAAACAGCGCATTTGCTCAGCTTTCGGTGCGCTTTACATGCTGAACGTGTTGCCGATGTTTTCGACAATGTCTCCCACGGTCTTGATAACCTTGCTGACCTTGCGCTGGTTCTGTCTGCTGCCTTTTTTATTAGCCGTGGCAACAGTCATTCCGATTGCAGAGCCGACGACCATGCCGATGCCCATACCCTTGACGAAATTTCTTGGACTCATAATTTTACCTCCCGCGCGCGCGTTGCGCAAAATTAATACTTGCTCTCCGATTTTCCGGCATTTTATACCTAAAATCCGGATAAAATTGGAAAGAAAGAACTCGGCAGCCGATCATCGCGGTCCGCAGCGACTGAAGTCTGCCGGTATCGAAAATAGTATGTGCAAATTGTAAATTTATATGAATTGATTTGCACACAACAGACAGGATATGCTAAAATATAACTTGTTCATCAGCGGACACCCAAGAAGTTCCGGTTTTGCCTCAAAAAAGCCGGATGACGCGGGTTTTTGCAAAAAATCCGAAAGGACATGCAAATGACTGTCAATATACTAGCAGTTGGCGACGTGTGCGGAAAATCGGGCATCGAGTTTTTGACCCAGAATCTCGCTTCCGTCAAAAAGCTGAAAAATATAGCGTTTACCGTTGTCAACGGCGAAAATGCAAATGTGGTCGGCATCACGCCGGCTCAAGCGGAAAATATCTTTTCCGCGGGTGCGGACGTTATTACGCTCGGCAACCACACCTGGGCGCGCTATGAGCTCAAAGAGTATCTGGATGCAAACCAGCGCATTCTCCGCCCGGCAAACTTTGCGCTACGCTGTCCCGGCTACGGGCACGGCGTTTACAAAACAGCCTTTGGTGCGATTGCAGTGCTCAACCTCATGGGCCGCTTTACGCTCGACGCCAATACGGACAACCCCTTTTATGTCGCAGACGAAATCATTGCCTCGCTTGAAACGAAGCTGGTTTTGGTCGATATGCACGCCGAGGCGACCAGTGAAAAGGCTGCAATGGGGTTTTATCTGGACGGTCGGGCGTCGGCCGTCTGGGGGACACACACCCATGTCCAGACATCGGACGGCGGTGTGCTTCCGCAGGGAACCGGCTTTATTACGGACCTCGGCATGACGGGGCCTGCCGTATCCGTGCTCGGCATCGACCCGCGCCAGAGCATTGAGAAATTTCTGGGCGAACCGCCCAAACGCTATGAATCGGCGGAGGGCCCGGGCAAAATGGAGTGCGCGGTCTTCACGATTGATACGGAAACGGGAAAGTGCCTCGGCGTTGAGACGCTGAGGATACGCTGATCGTTCGGCTAAAGCATCCAAATCCGAGGCAGACCGCCCGCCTGAAAGCGGCGGCAAGGGCACAGACAGCGTGGCTTTGAAATGCGCGCTGCCGCTTTGTGCTTTGAGCGTATAGGGAGGTTTACATGAGAGAGCTGAAGCTGCTTCATGCCGCAGACCTGCATCTGGACGCCGCTTTTGAGTCCCTGCCGCCGGAACAGGCGGCGGAGCGGCGGGCGGGCCAGCGCGAGCTGCTCTTCTTCATTGAGGAGACAGCCGAAAAACGCGGCGCTTCCGCCGTTTTACTCAGCGGCGATGTATTTGACGGGAACAGTGTGAAAAGCGAAACCGCGCGGGACTTTAACAGCTCGCTGGGCGCACTCAGCTGTCCCGTCATCGTTGCGCCGGGCAACCACGACCCCTACTCGGCCAATTCCGCATGGGAGACCCTGCGCCTGCCCGAGAACATTTATATTTTTAAAAATGAGCAAATCGAGGCCGTGCAGTTTCCGGGCATCCCCGCGCGCTTCTGGGGCGCTGCTTTCCGGAACAGCTTCAGCGGGCCGCTGCTCCGGGGCTTCACGCCCGGGGAGAAGGCCGACGGCCTGTTTGATATCCTGGTTCTCCACGGGGACACCGGCGCGGGTGCTGCCGACTATAACCCCATCAGCCGCGAGGACCTTGTCAAATGCGGCATGGATTACGTGGCGCTCGGACATATCCACGCGCGCACCCCGGTTCTGTGGGCGGGCGAAACAGCTTATGCCTATCCCGGCTGCACCGAGGGGCGCGGCTTTGACGAGACGGGCGAAAAGGGCGCGCTGCTTGTGACGGTTTCCGACGCGGGCGTTCGGGCGGAGTTTATTCCGCTCGGCGGCGTGCGCTATGAACTCATTTCGGTTGACGTCGGGGAGAGGGACGTCTATGCTGCCGTGCTGGACGCGGTTGCCTCCCTCACGCCCAACGACTGCTGCCGCCTGATCCTGACGGGCGCGTGTCTGGAGCAGCCGGACCTCGGTCTGCTGCGAAGACAGCTCGAGGGGCGCTTTCGCGAGCTTCAGCTCCGCGATGAAACTGTGATCAAGCGCGATGTCTGGGCCCTCCGCGGGCAGGATACCCTGAGCGGGGTCTATCTTGACAAACTGTATATAATGTATGAGGCCGCACAGAGTGCAGCCGAGCGCCGAAAAGTGGAGCTCGCTGCGCGCTACGGCCTGTCCGCCATAGAAAACGGAGGCGATTTGTTATGAAAATACATAAGATGACCGCCTCCTTCGGCATGCTCCAAAACGACACGCTGACGCTGGGAGACGGGCTGAACATCGTGTGCGCGCCGAACGAGAGCGGCAAGTCGACTTGGTGTGGCTTTATCAAGGCCATGCTCTACGGGATTGACAGCACGGCGCGAGAAAAGGGCGGCGTCAAGCCGGACAAGCTGCGTTTTGCGCCCTGGAGCGGTGCCCCGATGGCCGGAACGATGGAAATGGAATACGAAGGGTCGGAGATAACACTGGTCAGGCAGGGCCGCGAAAGCGCGCCGATGCGGGACTTTGCCGCAGTTGTCACCGGAACCTCGACCGCATATAGGGGCCTTGACCCCACCGCCGTCGGCGAGACGCTGACGGGTGTTTCAAAGGACGTTTTCGAGCGCTCGGCTTTTATCGGGCAGGGCAAGGTTCCCGTCGGGGCAAGCCCGGAGCTTGAAAAACGCATCGCCGCCATTGTGCAGACCGGCGAGGAAAAATCCTCCGTCACAGAGGTGGAGGAGCGGCTCAAGGCCGCCCTGCGCAGACGGCGCTATAACAAGAGCGGCAGGCTGCCCGAGATTGAAAAGGAACTGGAAGACCTGCGGGCAAGCCTTTCCGAGGGTGCGCAGGAGGCTCAGCGCGGGGCGGAATTAAAGCGGGCAAGGACCGCCGCGCTTGAGCGGCGCGACGCGCTACTTGCTCGAGTGGCCGAGGTCCGCAAAGGCGCCAGACGCGATACGCTCGACCGGCTCACGGAGTCACGCCGAATCATTCGGGACCTTGATAACAACTATTTTGAAAAATCCGAGCTGCTTTCTTCAGCCGAAAAAAAGCTCGATGCGGGCCTCTTTGGCAGACAGGAGCCCAGTCAGGTGCGCCATCGTTATGAGGCGGATGCTCAAAAGCTCCATGCGCTCAACACGCGCGCGGCCAAGGGCGGCTCTATGGCCGCAAACTGGGTTCTATTCTTTGTGCTGCTGCTCGCAGGGGTGGCCTTTGAGCTGCTGTCGGAATTCGGTTATCTGGAGCTGCAGGGCTATATGGCCTATCTGCCCCGCGTTGCGGCGGGTGTGCTCGCGCTGATTCAGCTTCTGCGGATCTTTTCGCTGAACGGCAGGCGCAAGAAGGCCCTGGCGGAAAAGCGTACAATTCTCGCGTCATACGCCGGGGCTGCGGAAACGGAGCTGTCGGCCCTGGTCGCCGCACAGGAGCGCGATTACGCCGCCTATCTTGCCGCAGTGACGGCGAAAAAAGAAGCGGCGGGAAATCTGGAGACAGTCAAACGGGAGCAGACCGAGCTGGAAGCGGTGCTCTTGAAGGACCTTGATTTTACCGAGGGCGGTACCGAGGCCGCTCAGCTGACAAAGCTGCTTGAAGAGGCCGAAACGGCCCTTCGGACCGTGCGCGAGCAGAGCGCCGCCTGGGAAGGGCGGCAGACCCTGCTCCGCGACCCGGAGGAGCTTCAGGCAAAGCTTTCGGCCCTGACGGAGGAGCATGCCAAGCGCACCGAGGAATACGCGGCCCTTATGCTGGCAATCGACACCCTGAGAAGCGCGGGCGAAGAAATCAACCACCGCGTCACCCCGCAACTGAGCGCGAGGACGGCGGAGATTTTTTCGGCGCTCACGGACGCGAAATATGACGCAATTTTGCTCGACAAGGAACTCAAGGCGGCGGCAAAGCCCCGGGGTGACAGCATCCCGCGGGACGCAAGCTTCCTGAGCACCGGGGCCGTCGATCAGCTTTATCTGGCGGTAAGGCTTGCCATCTGCGAGCTGGCGCTGCCCGAGAGCAAGTCCTGCCCGATCATTCTGGACGACGCGCTTGTGAACTTTGATGATGAACGCTGCGAAAAAGCGCTCGGACTCCTGCGCGACATGGCGCAGGGCCGGCAGATGCTCCTGTTCACCTGCCACAGCCGCGAAGCGGACTATGCCAGACGCTTTGAAGACGTGCGCGTGACGCATTTATAAAAGACGCTTCATAAGAGGAAACCGCATGAACACATTTGGCGAAAACTTAAAGCTGACCCTCTTCGGCGAATCGCACGGTGAGGCGATCGGCATGGTGCTGGACGGCTTTCCGGCGGGCGAGAGCCTCGATATCGACTTCATCCGGGAGCAATTGGCCCGCAGAGCACCGGGCGGTTCAGAACTGAGCACTGCGCGTTTGGAAGCGGACGACCCCGTCATCCTCAGCGGCCTGCTGGACGGCCACACGACGGGCGCGCCCCTGAGCGCAATCATCCGCAACACGGATGCCCGCAGCGCCGACTACAAGCCGGAAAAACCGCGTCCCGGACACGCCGACCTGACCGCGCAGATTAAATACCGCGGTTTTTCAGACTACAGGGGCGGCGGGCCCTTCAGCGGCAGACTCACCGCCGCGATGGTGCTGGCGGGCGCTGTCTGCTTGCAGGCGCTCACGCGGCGCGGCATCGGGGTGGCGGCGCAGATTGCGCGGATCGGCTCCGTTGACCATGCCTCCCCCGACTTTGACTTTGCCATGCGCAAGGAGATTCTGGATGCGCGCGCAAGCGGCGACAGTGTCGGCGGCATCATCGCGTGTCAGGCAGACGGTCTGCCCGCGGGATTGGGTGGGCTGCTGTTCGGCGGCCTGGAGAGCCGGATTGCCGCGGCCCTGTTTGCCATTCCGGGGGTCAAGGGCGTCGAGTTCGGCGCGGGCTTCGGGATTGCCGGCATGCGAGGGTCGGAGGCAAACGACCCGATCCGAATTGAGGATGGCCGGATTTTCACGGAGACCAACCACGCGGGTGGGCTTAACGGCGGCCTGACAAACGGTATGCCCTTGGTGGTGCGCTGTGCCTTCCGGCCAACGCCGTCAATCGGCCGAGAACAGAAGACCGTGGACCTGTCCCATATGGAAAATGCGACCCTGCGTGTGACAGGGCGGCATGATCCCTGCATCGTTCCGCGCGCTGTTCCGGTCGTGGAGAGCCTGGTGGCGTTTTGTATCATGGACGCACTCTGCGGAAACTGATAAAAGCATCCGCAGCCGCGGATACTTCATATAACCTTTACTAAAAACCGCACGGCCATAGCCGTGAGAAAAGAGAGCTTACTATGGACGAAAACAAAAAGGAAACCCTAGCCGAAGAAGGAGGCGTTTCGGGACCGGAAGCAACACCCGGCTTCGGCAGCAGGCCCGAGCTGCCGCACAAGAAAAATGCCAGACTGAAAAAAGCCCTGATACGCGCGGGCGCGGCCTTCCTCGCGGCCCTCATTTTGGTGGGTGTGACACAGTTTGCCTTCATCGATATGTTAAGGGGCGCAACCGAGAACGATGCCGTTCAGGACGCGGCGCTGGGGTCCTTTGTCAAACGCGACATTTTTGCAATCCTCGGCTTCTATCCCGATGACGGGTCTGACGGCACTGCCACCAGCCAATACGCCCTGGTGCCCATGAGCGGCAAATTTGTGACGGTCCACTTCACAAAGCGCTATATGGAATCGGCCGAGGCGGTCAAAACAGCCACCTACGACTATATTAACGGCAACATCCAAACGCTCGACAGCTATTTTGTCGTCGAGGGAACAACGGCCACGCTCTCCGACGAGCTGTCTACCCAGATGTACGACTGGTTTGCGCTCAACAAGGACTGGATGGTCGAAGCGGGCGTCATCTCCGACACGGACGACAACGCCGAGTTTCTCTCCGATGTTGTGCTGGAAGTCGACGCGGTCAAGGGAATGAACGAAACGCTGGTGCTCGTTCTCACGGGCCTTGCGGCTGCGCTTCTGCTCTACTTCTTTGTGGAACTCGTGCTGATGGCGGCGGGCGTCTATTTGGATAAGCCCGGCGTTGGCCAGCACATGCAGGCGGCCGGTGCGCCGTGGATCATTCAGCCGCAAACCTGGGATAATAACACCGCTGCCGAGACGGTTTCTGTGGAAAAAACAGAAGACGAGGCCGGAGACACCCCGACCGTTGCCGAAGCTATCCCCGAAGAAAAAGCGGAGGATGTGACCACGCAGGCCGTTGCCGACGAGCAGGCTCCGGAGGAAAAAACAGAAGACCAAGAGGATAAATAATGAACCTGACAATTTGCGCACCCTGCCATTTCGGACTGGAGGGCATCGTGGCCGACGAGATGCGTCGGCTCGGGCTCCAGAATGTCCGGGCGGACAACGGACGCGTTCGCTTTGACGGAACGGAAGCAGAGCTTGCCAAGGCGAGCCTCCATCTCCGCTGCGCCGAGCGTCTGCTTGTCGAGGTCGGCTCCTTTGAAGCCCTGACCTTTGACCAGCTTTTCGAGGGGGTCAAGGCGCTCCCACTCGAAAATTTCATTCCGAAAAATGCCGCTTTTCCCGTCAAGGGCCACAGCATCTCCTCCAAGCTTTTTTCAATCTCGGATTGTCAGAGCATCATAAAAAAGGCGGTTGTCACAAGGCTGTCTCAGAAATACGGCCTGACCTGGTTCCCCGAGGACGGCGAAACGATCCAGATCCAGTTTTCAATCATGAACGACATCGCCACCATTTATCTGGATACGAGCGGCGAGGGCCTGCACAAGCGCGGTTACAGACCTGCCCATGTTGCGGCGCCCCTGAGCGAGACGCTCGCCGCCGCCATGGTCATTCTCTCGCGCTATCGCGGCAGGGACGATTTTTATGACCCCTTCTGCGGCAGCGGCACACTCGCCATCGAGGCTGCGCTGATCGCCAAAAACCGTGCGCCGGGACTCAACCGCCGTTTTGCCGCCGAAAACTGGTCCTGCATCGACAAAAGGGTTTGGCGCGAGGCGCGTGAAGAGGCCCCGTCAAAGGAGTATCAGGGCGATTACCGCATTGCTGCTTCCGATATTGATCCCAACGCCGTCGAGATTTCAAGGAATAATGCCGCGCTTGCGGGCGTGAGTGACTGCGTCCATTTTGCGGTCGCAGATGCCACAAAGTTTGACCGCAGGACGGAGCGGGGCGTGCTTGTCACAAATCCGCCCTATGGGGAGCGGATCATGGAAAAGCGCGAGGCGGAGGGGCTCTATTCGGCCTTCGGAAAGGCCTATTTTGCCTCGGAAAACTGGAGCCTTTACCTGCTGAGCTCCCACACGGAGTTCGAGCGAACCTTCGGAAAAAACGCCGACAAGAAGCGCAAGCTCTATAACGGCATGATAAAGTGCGATCTGTATATGTACCTCAAATGAGGCTCCGCTCGAAACGGCTGCTAAAATTTATTGAGATATGTATGAAATGCGGAGAAAAACGCAGTAAAACAGAGCTTCTACCTGTAAATGGCGTCTGATCACAGATTGATACAAATTTCAGCTGAATTTAGCCGTAATTTCGTCAAAATACAGCTTGCAGAATAGTCTCTCATGGATTATTATAATAGTCGTTAGCACTCCGTGACTGCGAGTGCTAACGACCATAATAACTCAAACAAATTAGGAGGTATATAAAAAATGAACATCAAGCCCATAGGTGACAGAGTTGTTGTTAAGCAGATAGATGCAGAGGAAAAAACAAAGAGCGGCATCATCCTGACATCCACCGCCAAAGAGAAGCCCCCGGTTTTTGAAGTCGTTGTCGTGGGCGACGGCATCCAGAACGACGGAACCGAAGTCAAGATGATCGTCAAGGCCGGCGACAAGGTCGTTGCCAATAAGTACACCGGCAGCATCGTCAAGATCGACGAGGAAGAACTGATTGTCCTCAAGCAGAGCGATATCGTCGCACTGATTACAGACTAAGCAGGAACAGGAATGGTGCCGCGGCAGCGCCGCGCCGCCGTCGCATCATTTGAACTATAAAACACATTTTGGAGGTCAAACGACAATATGGCTAAACAAATTATTTACGGCGAAGAAGCACGCAGCGCACTGAAGCGCGGCGTTGACCAGCTGGCTGATACCGTTAAGATCACACTTGGACCCAAGGGCCGCAACGTAGTTCTCGAAAAGAAATTCGGCATCCCCCTCATCACCAACGACGGCGTCACCATCGCCAAGGAAATCGAACTCAAGGACCCGTTTGAAGACATGGGCGCACAGCTCATCAAGGAAGTTTCCACGAAGACCAACGACATCGCGGGCGACGGCACCACTTCCGCAACCATCCTTGCTCAGGCGATGATCACCGAAGGCCTTAAGAACGTTGCTGCCGGCGCAAACCCCATGAGCATGCGTCGCGGCATCAAGAAGGCTGCCGACATCGCGGTTGATGCACTCCGCGCAAACTCCCAGCGCGTCAACGGCACGCAGGACATCGCAAGAGTCGGCACCGTCTCTTCCGACGACCCCTTCATCGGCAACCTCATCGCAGATGCAATGGAAAAGGTCTCTCAGAACGGCGTTATCACCATTGAAGAGAGCAAGACCGCAGATACCTATTCCGAGATCGTCGAAGGCATGCAGTTTGACCGCGGCTATCTCACCCCCTATATGGTCACCAACACCGAGAAGATGGAAGCGGTTCTGGAGAACCCCTTCATCCTCATTACCGATAAGAAAATCTCCAGCCTGCAGGAAATCCTCCCTGTGCTCGATGAAACGATGAAGGCCGGCAGAAAGCTGCTCATCATCGCCGAGGACATTGAGGGCGACGCGCTCACCGGCATCATTGTCAACAAGCTCCGCGGCGTTTTCACCTGCGTATGCGTCAAGGCCCCCGGCTTCGGCGACAGACGTAAGGAAATGCTCGAAGACATCGCCATCCTCACCGGCGGCCAGGTTGTCAGCTCCGAGCTCGGCATGCAGCTGGACAACTTTGAAGTCACCAACTTCGGCACCGCCCGTCAGGTCAAGGTCACCAAGGAAAACACCATCATTATCGACGGCGCAGGCGAGCCCCAGAAGATTAAGGACAGAGTCGAAGCCATCAACCGTCAGATTCAGGACAGCACCTCCGACTATGACAAGGAAAAATACACCGAGCGCATCGCAAAGCTCGCAGGCGGCGTTGCCGTCATCAAGGTCGGCGCTGAGACCGAGACCGAGATGAAGGAAAAGAAGCTCCGCATCGAGGACGCGCTCAACGCGACCCGTGCAGCTGTCGAGGAAGGCATCGTTGCAGGCGGCGGCACAGCGTATGTTATGGCAGCCGTTGCAGCCGAGAAGCTGCTTGACGAGCTCGAAGGCGACGAGAGAACCGGTGCTGCACTGGTTGTCAAGGCCCTGCAGGCGCCCATTCGCCAGATCGCCGAGAACGCGGGCGTCGAAGGCGCAGTTGTTCTCCAGCAGGTCAAAAAGAGCGGCAACATAAACTATGGCTTTAACGCAGCCACCGAAGAGTTTGTCGACATGATCGAAGCCGGCATCGTTGACCCGACGAAGGTCTGCCGCAGCGCCATCCAGAACGCGGCTTCCGTTTCCGCACTGGTGCTCACCACCGAGAGCCTTGTTGCCAACATTCCCGAACCCCCCGTGCCCAACATCGAAATGGGTGGCGGCGGTGGCGGTATGGGCGGCATGGGCGGCATGTTCTAAGCCCGAACCTCCTATAATGCTTATCAAATCGTCCCGTAATATTTACGGGACGATTTTTTTGCGCTTGACATAATATACAAGACAAGTTAGAATAAACTGATGATATTAAAAGGATCGGGGAAATCCTTTAACGTTCATTGCATTTCACCGGATAACGACTGAAAACGGACGTTTATCCGTCTTATTAGTTATGCTCGCCACCGAATTCATAAAATGAAAAGGAGGTGTGTAACTTACTATGCCTTCTGGAGGATGGATAATCGGCATCATCATTGCTTTGGTGCTGGTTTTTGTACTAGCTTTTTTTATCGGCATACTATACCGCAAACGCGTTTCAGAACGCGAGATACAGAGTGCCGAGGAGGAAGCCAAGAGAATTATAAATGAGTCGATCAAAACCGCTGAAAACAAGCGCAGAGAGGCTCTTTTAGAGGCAAAGGAAGAAATACACAAAAGCCGCGCGGAATATGAACGCGAGGTCAAGGAACGCAGGGCGGAACTGCAAAAGCAGGAGCGCAGGCTCCAGCAAAAAGAGGAAACACTCGATAAAAAAACCGATCTGATCGAAAAGAAAACCGAACAGCTCAACCGCAAAATACAGCAGGCTGAAGAACAGCAGGAAGAAATTGCCCTGCTCAAGCGGAGCCAGCTTGAGATGCTGGAAAAGATTTCCGGCTATACGGTCGAGGAAGCCAAAGAACACATCATCGAGAACCTCAAAAATGAGGTTACGCATGAAATGGCCCTTAAAATTAAGGATGCCGAAGCAAAATACAAAGAAGAAGCTGATGCCCGCGCCAGAGAAATCATCACGCTTGCGATTCAGCGCTGCGCGGCGGACCACGCTTCCGAGGTCACAGTTTCTGTCGTACCTCTCCCCAACGACGAAATGAAAGGCCGCATTATTGGCCGCGAAGGCCGCAACATCCGAGCGATCGAAACGCTCACCGGCGTCGATCTTATTATCGACGACACGCCGGAAGCCATTACCCTTTCGAGCTTTGACCCCGTCAGACGCGAAGTCGCGCGGCTCTCGCTCGAAAAGCTTATTCAGGACGGCCGCATCCATCCCGCGAGAATCGAGGAAATGGTTGCAAAGAGCCAGAAAGAAGTCAACGCCACCATCAAGGCGGAGGGCGAAAGGGCTGTCTTTGAGACGAATGTCCACGGTCTGCACCCCGACCTTATTAAACTGCTCGGCCGCATGAAATACCGCACGAGCTACGGCCAGAACGTACTGAGCCACTCGATTGAAGTCTCGCACATCGCCGGACTCATCGCCTCCGAACTCGGCGTCAATGTCTCCGTTGCCAAGAGAGCAGGCCTGCTCCACGACATCGGCAAGGCAATTGACCATGAGACGGAGGGAAGCCACGTCACCATCGGCGTGGACCTTGCCCGCAAGTACAAGGAGAGCGAGGAAATCATCCACGCGATCCATGCCCACCACGGGGACGTCGAGCCCCACACCGTTATCGCCTGCATCGTTCAGGCCGCGGACACCATCTCCGCAGCTCGCCCCGGTGCCCGCCGCGAAAACATTGAAAATTACGTCAAGCGTCTTGAAAAGCTGGAGGAAGTCTCCAAGAGCTTCAGCGGCGTCGAAAGTTGCTACGCCATTCAGGCCGGACGCGAAATTCGCATTATGGTCAAGCCCGAAGAGGTCTCCGAGGATGATATGATTCTTCTGGCCCGCGAGATCGCTAAAAAGATCGAGGACGAGCTGACCTATCCCGGACAGATCAAGGTTCATGTTCTCCGCGAAACCAAAGCGGTGGAGTATGCAAAATAGCCGGGTAATTATTTAAAATTGTACAAAAATATGCGCGTTCCGAGAGCCACCCGCTTTTCGGAACGCGTATTTTTCGTCGCTTTAACAAATTCATGAGCACCGAAATTTACAATTGCCCCAAATCGCTTTAGATATGGGCATAATTGCCTTTTTTTGGGCAATAAGTATTGCAATCGACCGAATAATTGTATATACTGCTTTGGGTAATTGTAAATATTTCTTTAATAATTGCTGCCGCGACCCGCTTAAAAAAATGAAAAAAAGGGCGCTGACGGGAAGCTGTTGAGGGAATAATATAACGATCAATAAGGAGAATAAGGCAATGAAACGTACCAGGAAATTCTTGGCAGTCCTCTTTGCAATCCTCATGTTGTCTGCTGCACTGAGCGGATGCTCTGGCGGCAAGTCGGCCGAGGAAACAGCAAGTCCCAGCACGGAATCGACCCAGCCCTCCGCGGAGCCCGTCACGGGCGGCGACCTCACGGTCGGTATTGCGCAGGATTTGGACGATACGCTCGATCCCCACAAAATGGTATCCGCCGGCACGCGCGAACTGCTCTTCAATGTCTTTGAAGGCCTCGTCAAGCCGGATACCAAGGGAAATCTTGTCCCCGCAGTCGCAAGCGACTATCAAATTTCCGACACCGGCGATACCTTTACCTTTACCCTCCGGGACGGCATCAAGTTCCATAACGGACAGGCCGTGACCGTGAAGGACGTTGTGTATTCGCTCAGCCGCGCGGCCGGTTTGGACACCGGAACACCGCTTATAGATGGCTTTGGCGCGGTCTCCTCCGTTGAAGCACCGGATGACAAAACCGTCGTTGTCACACTCAAGGAGCCGAACATTGAGTTTCTTGCGCTTTTGACGGCGGCCATCATCCCCGACGGCAACGATCCGACACAGGAGCTTATCGGCACCGGCCCGTTTATGTTTGTATCCCGCTCTCCGCAGGAGAATATTATCCTCAAAAAGTTCGACGGCTACTGGGGTCCCCCCGCATACGTCGATAACATCACATATAAAGTCATTGATAACGCCGAAACATTGGTCATGTCCCTCAAGAGCGGGGCAGTCGACATCGTCGCCCACCTCACAAGCGCGCAGGTCGCGGAGCTGGGTGCCGATTTCACGGTGCTCGAGGGCACCATGAACCTCGTTCAGGCGGTGTATCTCAATAATGCGTCCGAACCTTTCAACAATATTAAAGTCCGTCAGGCCCTCAGCTATGCCATTGACCGCAACATGATTATGGACTATCTGGCGGACGGCAGAGGCGCTGCCGTCGGCAGCAGCATGTACCCCGCTTTTGCAAAGTACTTCCGTCCCGAGCTTGTGGACTATTACCAGTATGATGTCGAAAAAGCCAAGCAGCTTTTGACGGATGCCGGATATCCGGACGGTTTTGAGATGACGATTACCGTCCCCTCTAACTACCAGCCGCATGTGGACACCGCGCAGATTGTCGCCGAGCAGCTCAAGGCCATCGGCGTGACCGTCAACATTGAACTTGTCGACTGGGGCACCTGGCTAAGCAAGGTCTATCAGGGCCGCGACTATCAGTCCACGATCATCGGTGTTGACGCCTCGATGATGACCGCCCGCGCCATGCTCGAGCGCTTCACCTCCGATTCCGGCTCGAACTTCACCAATTTCTCCGACCCGGAATATGACAAGATCTTTAAAGAAGCGATTGCCTGCACGGACGATGCCCAGCAGGTTGAACTCTACGGCGAGCTTCAGACGCTTCTCACAAAGGATGCCGGAAACCTCTACATTCAGGACCTCTGTGATCTCGTCGCAATGGGCAACGGCCTCCAAGGCTATGAGTTCTACCCCATCTACGTCATGGATCTGTCCAAGGTCTACTTTACAAAATAACAGCGCTCAGAGAGAAGACAAACTCTGAATTTTGGCGACAGGGCGGTCTTTGCACACATTCCGTAAAGACCGCCCTGCATTAAAGCACACTTTTTGATTCGGATTCCGGCGCTTCGGGCCGAAAAAAGCAGGTAAAGGCCGAAGGAGGCGAGGTCATTGAAATACATTTTGAAAAAAATCGCCATTTTCCTCCTCACCCTGTTCGGCATTTCTGTGCTGGTTTTCTTTGCCTTTCAGATCATTCCCGGCGACCCGACGACCCGTATGCTCGGCACGCAGGCCACACCGGAAAAGGTAGCGGCCCTCCGCGAGCAGCTCGGACTCAACGACCCCGCCGTGCTTCGCTATTTCAAATGGCTGTTTAACTTCTTGAAGGGCGATTTCGGCAGCTCCTATAGCTACAATATGCCCGTCAGTCAGCTGCTCTCTGGGAAAATCGCGATTACGGCGGCCCTCTCCGGCATGGCCTTTGCAATGGTGCTCTGCATGTCGATCCCGATCGGCATTCTCCGCGCGCGCTTTGCACACAGCATTCCGGACCGGATTTCCATGGTCTTAAATCAGATTATTATGTCCGTGCCGCCCTTTTTTATCGGCATCATTTTCACCTATGTCTTCGGCCTTATGATGAAGCTGTTCACCCCCGGGGATTTTATCCCGCATGCACAGGACCCCTCCGCCTTCTGGGGCTACCTGGTCTTTCCCGCGCTTGCCATCGCCATGCCCAAGAGCGCAATGGTCGTTAAGCTTCTGCGCAGCAGCATGGTCCGGGAGATGTCCGAGGACTATGTGCGCACAGCCTACAGCCGCGGCAACAGCCGCTGGCAGGTCCTCCGCAGGCATGTCATGCGAAACGCCATTATCCCCGTTGTGACCTTTCTTGCGGTCACGCTGGTGGATATCATCGCGGGCAGCATCATCATTGAACAGGTGTTCGCCATCCCCGGTATGGGCAGGCTGCTGCTCAGCTCAATCATCGGGCGCGATCTGCCCGTGGTGCAGACAATCATTATGATCATTTCGTTTGCGGTCATCACGGTCAACTATCTGGCCGATATTTCCTATAAATATATCGATCCCAGAATTAGATTCAGATAATCACAGATTTTTAACATATGTTTTTCTGTAAGGCGTATAATAGGATTCCCTGAGACTTAAACCCTGGCGGGCAGTCGCCGTCCGCGGCAACATAATGATCCGGAGGAACCCCGTGAGAAAGACCCCGAATTACAATTTGATAGTTGGCTGTACGCTTACGGCGATCACCGTCTCCATCATCATTGTCGGCTTTTTCTGGACGCCCTTTGACCCGGACACGATGAGCGCCACCGAAAAGAGCATTGGCCCGAGTCTGAAGCACTTACTCGGCACCGACAACTTCGGCCGCGATATCCTCAGCCGCGTCATGGAAGGCGCGGGAACGACGCTTTCAATTGCGTTTTTCGCGGTTTCGATCGGCGCGACCTTCGGCACGATCATCGGCGGACTGACGGGCTATTTCGGCGGTGTTGCCGATGAGATTGTCATGCGCATCAACGACGCCGTGACCGCTTTTCCAAGCATCCTGCTGGCACTTGTTGTGGTCAGCATTACCGGCTCGGGACGAACGAACATTATCCTTGTTTTGGGCATACTGTTTATACCGAGCTTCGCGCGGGTCATCCGCGGCGAATTTGCAAAACAGCGGCATATGGACTATGTTAAAAACGCAAAGCTTATGGGCGTGCGGCATACGCGGATCATGTTTGTGCATATCCTGCCCAACATTGCCCCCGTGCTGCTCAGTTCCGTTGCCATCGGTTTTAACAACGCCGTGCTGGCGGAAGCGAGCCTAAGCTATGTGGGTGTCGGCATCAAGCCGACCGAGAGCGTCAGCCTCGGGCGGATGCTGCTGGAGGCACAGACCTATCTGTTCTCGGCACCCTGGCAGGCCTTGTCCGCCGGCTGCGCGATTTCACTACTTATTCTGGGCTTTGCTCTGATCTCGGAAGGTCTCGGCTATCGTCAAATGTGGCGGCCGGTTGTCAAGAGGAGGCGTAAATCGAATGCTTGATATCAAGAATCTGACCGTTTCTTTTAACGACGGACGCGACGGCATGGCTGTTCGGGGGATCGATCTGCATATGGAGGCCGGTGACACGCTGGGCCTGGTCGGAGAATCCGGCTCGGGCAAAACCGTCACCGCCCACACAATCGCGGGCCTCATTGAGCGGGAGTATGCGACCATCAGCGGCGAAATCATTTTTGACGGCAAGGACCTGCTCAAATGCACCATGGACGAAATGCGCCTGCTGCAGGGCAAGGACATCGGCGTAATCTTTCAGGAGCCGATGACGAGTCTCGACCCGCTGATGCGTATCGGCCGTCAGATTGAAGAGACGCTGCGTCTGCACTGTAAGTTCACTGCCGAGGAGCGCCGGAATATGGCGCTGGAGGTGATGCACCTCGTCGGCCTGCCGAATCCCGATCTGACCTATAAAAAATACCCCCATCAGCTTTCGGGCGGACAGCGTCAGCGTGCCATGATCGCCGCGGCTTTCATCACCCACCCGAAGCTTTTAATCCTAGACGAACCGACAACCGCCCTGGACGTGACCGTGCAGGCGCAGATAATCGAGCTGCTCAAGCGCCTCAATGAGAAGTGCGGCGTGAGCCTGCTGTTTATCTCGCACGACCTGCGGGTTATAAGGCGCGTCTGTAAGCGGGTCGCCGTCATGTATAACGGCGAGATTGTCGAGCAGGGCGAGACCGACCAGATTTTCAACGATCCGCGGCACGAGTACACCAAGGAACTGGTCGCCGCCGTCACCGCAAGGAGAATCGTCAATGTCTGACGCCGTTCTGGAGGTCAAAAACCTCAACGCCTACTACATTAACCACGGTCTCTTCGGCAAGAAAACGACCAAGCAAGTGCTGTTTGACATCAACTTCAGCGTCAGCCAGGGGGAAATTCTCGGTCTTGTCGGCGAGTCCGGCTGCGGAAAATCCACGCTTTCGAAAACCATACTCGGTCTGCACACCGACTATGACGGCGAGATCATCCATTACACACAGCGACCCCAAATGGTTTTTCAGGACCCGAAAGGTTCGCTCAATCCTGCCAAGACCATTGAGTGGATTGTCGAAGAGCCCCTGCGGGCTTATGGCAAATACGACAAGCTGGAACGCAAGGAACGCGTGATGGATATGCTCAAGCGCGTGGGGCTTGGCCCTGAATACGCGGATCGCAAGCCGCGTGAGCTCTCGGGCGGACAGCGCCAGCGGGTCGGCATCGCCGTAGCGCTGATCCAGAGGCCCCGCTTCATCATCGCCGACGAGCCTGTTTCAGCGCTCGACGTGACGATTCAGGCGCAGATTCTCGAGCTGCTTTTGCAGCTTCGGCACGAATTTGATTTGAGCTATTTGTTCATTTCTCACGATTTGAATGTGATTCGCCAGATCAGCGACCGGGTGATTGTCATGAACGAGGGCAGCATTGTCGAGCAAGGAGCGCCGGAGGAGGTCTTCAGCGCGCCCAAAACGGATTACGCCAAGAAGCTGATTGCAGCTTCGCTCATATAAAAAGGCTTCCGGTCCAACCCGGAAGCCTTTGTTTTATTCATCGATTTTTTCCTTGTCCTGATGCCAGTTTGAAAAGCGGCAGAGCTTCTCAAAGCTCTCGTCACTGAGGTCGTGCTCGAGCCTGCAGGCATCTTCACGCGCCGTTTCTTCCCCGATGCCGATGGAAATTAAAAAGTCCGTGAGCATCTTGTGGCGGCTGTACATCCGGCCGGCAATTTCGCGCCCGGTCCCGGTCAGCTTAATCAGACCGTCGCTGTCCATTGTAATATAGCCGTTTTCGCGCAGCCTTTTGGTGGCATAGCTGACGCTGGGCTTTGTCACGCAAAGGGCGGTCGCGATGTCGATTGAGCGGGCAAAGCCCTTTTTTTCCTGCAGCATGAGGATCATTTCGAGATAATCCTCAGAGGACTTCTGAATTTTCATCGCAGACCCTCCGGCTTCATAATACCTGTATGCTATCACCGTTTGCGCCGTTTATCAAGAAAAAGCAGGCGAACGGGCGGTTACAAGCCCTCCAGCTGACTGAGCCAAACGCCGCACTGGGCGTCCGAGGGCATTTTGAGGTCGCCGCGCGGACTGAGGCAGAGAGAACCGACCTTCGGACCGTCCGGCAGGCAGTTGCGCTTGAACTGCTGGGCGAAAAAGCGGCGAATAAAAACCCGCAGCCATTTGAGGATGATCTCATGCGGATAAATCCCGTCAAAGGCGTATTCCGCCAGCCGCAGCACCTTTCTCGGCTCACAGCCGCGCCGAATCAGGTGATAAAGGAAAAAGTCGTGCAGCTCGTAGGGACCGACAAGCTCCTCCGTCCGCTGGCTGATGTCGCCGTTTTCCGCGGGAAGAAGCTCGGGGGAGACGGGCGTTGCGAGGATATCCCGCAAAACCGCCGCAAGGGCCGGTGTTTCCGCGGTGTCCGCGCAGTATTCAACCAAATAGCGCACCAGCGTTTTCGGGATGCCGGAATTGACCCCATACATCGACATGTGGTCGCCGTTGTAGGTTGCCCAGCCGAGTGCAAGCTCCGAGAGGTCCCCCGTGCCGACCACAAGGCCGGATAGTCCGTTTGCAATGTCCATCAAAAGCTGCGTGCGCTCGCGCGCCTGGGCGTTTTCATAGACGACGTTGAGTGTCCTTTCATCGTGGCCGATATCAGAAAAATGCTGGCGTACCGCGGCAGTAATGTCAATGGTTCTGCGCGTTGCGCGCAGCTCGTCCGCCAGAATCTCGGAATTGCTCTTGGTGCGGGCGGTGGTTCCGAAGCAGGGCATGCTCACGGCCATCATGTTCTCCCGCGGGATTTGGAGCATATCCACGGCACGTGCGGCAATCAGCATCGCAAGGGTCGAGTCCAGGCCGCCCGAAATGCCGATGACCGTATGGACGGCACCGGTGTGTTCCATGCGTTTTTTGAGGCCCAGCGCCGCAATGCGGAAAATCTCCTCGCAGCGGACCCGACGTTCGTCGGCCGCATGCGGCACAAAGGGCGCGGAGGAAATGGGCCGGGTGAGCTTCGTCTCCGTCTGATCGAGAGAAAAGCGGAGGCTCACAAGCCGCGCCGAGGGGTCCGGCCGGAAGGTGCTGATGCGCATGCGCTCGTAACAGAGGTAATCAATATCGAATTCCGAAACGACAAGCCCCGTCTCAAAGCGGGCTTCCGCAAGCAGCGCGCCGTTTTCGGCGATCAGGTCATGCCCCGCAAAAACAAGGTCCGTCGTGCTTTCGCCCTCGCCCGCGTCGGCGTAGATGTAGCCGCACAGGAGCCGGCCGGACTGCCCGGTCACCAGCGCCCGGCGGTAGCTGTCCTTGGCGGCAATCTCATCGCTGGCGGAGAGGTTTAGGATGACGGTCGCCCCCGCCTGGGCCAACTGGCAGGAAGGGGGCACGACGGCCCAGAGGTCCTCGCAGATCTCAACGCCGACGCAGAGTCCGGCAACGCTGTCGCAGTGAAACAGCACGTCCGAACCGAAATAGGTCTCCTGCCCGGCGAAGCGGAGGGGACCGCCCTCCTTGCCGCCTTCGGAAAACCAGCGCTTTTCGTAAAACTCGCCGTAGTTGGGCAGGTACATTTTCGGCACGAGAGCCAGCAGCTCTCCGCGGCAGCAAACGGCGGCGCAGTTATAGAGCTTGCCGCCGAAGGGCACGGGCAGACCGACCGCAAACAGCAGGTCCGCTTCCGCCGTCGCCTCCAGAATGAGGGACAGCGACTGCTCGGCACTTTTGATTAGCGCACGCTGTAAAAACAGGTCGCTGCAGGTGTAGCCCGTGATACACATCTCGGGCAGCGCCAGGAGTTTGACACCCTGCGCCTGCGCGTCCCAAATCATATCGATAATCGAAGCCCGGTTATATGCGCAGTCGGCCACGCGGATACGCGGGGTCCCGGCTGCAACCTTAACAAAACCGTCTTTCATGTTGACCTCCTGTGTGCAAAGGCACTCAGTCTGAACTTTTAACGAACGTGAACAGGTTCCCGTCGAAGTGCTTGAGCAGGGCCGAGCGGGAGGCCTTGTAGTTTGTGCTGTCTAGGACAAGTTCGAGCTTTCCGTCCTTGACCTTGCAGCGTTCCTCCCCCGTCAGCAGGGGAAACACCGTGGTTTCAAGTTCCGTCTTGAGTTCTGTGAGCGTCTGCTCGTTTTGCGCGTAATAGTTTGCGTCGTGCGGACTTGCGTAGCCTGCCAGTGGATCCGGCCGTGCCGTGAAGCAGACGACGAAATACAGCACAAAAAGCAGCAGAAACATTACGACGCCGACCGGACGTATCTTTTTGACAAATTCCTGACCTGCCGTCATTTTATCCTCCGTGATAAACGGATATTTGCGCCGCGTGAGCGGCGCAAATTCCTTAAAACTCCAGTTTCTTTTCGATATAGGCGGCAAGCTCGTCAAGCTTAACGCGCACCTGCTCCATGGAATCACGCTCGCGGACGGTTACGCAGCCATCGGTCTCGGAGTCAAAGTCATAGGTCACGCAGAAGGGCGTGCCGACTTCGTCCTGTCGGCGATAGCGCTTGCCGATGGAACCGGATTCGTCATAATCGCAGTTAAAATGCTTTTGAAGTGTGTGGAAAAGTGCCTCCGCAGGCTCGCCGAGCTTTTTGGAAAGCGGCAGAATCGCGCATTTGATGGGCGCGAGGACGGGATGCAGATGCAGGACGACGCGTGTGTCGTTCTTCTCGGCGTCCACAATCTCCTCATCATAGGCATCCACAAGGGCGGTGAGCAGGATGCGGTCCACACCGACAGCGGGCTCGACGCAATAGGGGACAAAGTGCTCGCCGGACTCCTGATCGAAATAGCTCAGGTCCTCGCCGGAGGCCTTCGAGTGTGCCTTGAGGTCAAAATCCGTACGGGAGGCCACACCCCAGAGCTCACCCCAGCCGAACGGGAAGAGATATTCAATATCCGTCGTGGCATTGGAGTAGTGCGAGAGCTTTTCCTTCTCGTGGTCGCGCAGACGCAGATTTTCCTCATGGATACCCAGTGCGAGCAGCCAGTTTTTGCAGAAGGAGCGCCAGTAGTCAAACCAGTCCAGCTCTGTGCCCGGCTTGCAGAAAAACTCCAGTTCCATCTGCTCGAATTCGCGGATGCGGAAGATGAAGTTGCCCGGGGTGATTTCGTTGCGGAAGCTCTTGCCCGCCTGTGCGATGCCGAAGGGCAGCTTGCGGCGCGTGGTACGCTGGACATTTTTAAAGTTGACAAACATGCCCTGAGCCGTCTCGGGGCGCAGATAGATTTCCGTACTGCTGTCCTCGGTGACGCCCAGATGTGTCTTAAACATCATATTGAACTTGCGTATATCCGTAAAGTTGCTTTTGCCGCAGCCCGGGCAGGGGATGCTGTGCTCGCGGATATAGGCAATAAGCTCTTCATTGGGCAGACCGTCCGCCACCATGTCGATGCCGTTGGCCTTGTTGTACTGCTCGACGAGATGATCGGCGCGGTGGCGCATTTTGCACTCCTTGCAGTCGATGAGCGGATCGTTGAAGTTGACGACGTGACCGGAGGCGACCCACACCTGCGGATTCATCAGAATCGCGGCGTCAAGGCCCACGTTATAAGGGCTCTCCTGCACGAATTTCCGCCACCAGGCGCGCTTGATGTTGTTTTTGAGCTCGACGCCGAGGGGGCCGTAGTCCCAGGCATTGGCAAGGCCGCCGTAGATTTCGCTGCCGGCGTAGACATAGCCGCGGTTTTTGCAGAGCGCCACGATTTTGTCCATGGTCTTTTCTGTGTTTTTAAGCATGACTGTTTTCTCCCTTCGCCATAGCTGGCTGCTATGGGGAATTATTTTTATTTTTGAAACCCTGCGTATAGAAAGAAACACCGTCGGCGGCTCTCATCTATACCAACAGATTCTTAAGCGGTGTCCCGCCTTTTTACTTGGTGAGCTTGCGCTTGACGCCCTTCTCGTCGAGAATATAGACTTGGTCGAGCGTTGCCTTCGCGCCGTTGCGCCATTCGGAGAGATACTCCTGCCGAAGCGCCTGACGCTCCGCCTGTTCCGCCGCCGTCAATTCGCGTTCCCGCGACAGGCGGGTCAATTCGCTGATGCGGTCGAGTCTGCACTGTTCCATTGTTTTTTCCTTTAGTTTTTAAGACTGTGCAGCGGTGCGGGAATGCGTCCCCCGCGTGCCACAAACTCCGCGGGTGAGCAGGTGCTCAGCGGCATAATCGGCGCGCTGCCGAGCAGTCCGCCGAATTCCACCATGTCGCCGACCTTCTTGCCGTAAGCGGGGATGATGCGCACAGCCGTTGTTTTGTTGTTGACCATGCCGATGGCCGCTTCGTCCGCAATAATGGCTGAGAGTGTTTCGGCGGTGGTGTCACCCGGAACGGCGATCATGTCTAGCCCGACCGAGCAGACGCAGGTCATCGCTTCGAGCTTTTCTATGGTGAGGTAGCCGGCCTTTGCCGCGGCAATCATGCCCGCGTCCTCGCTGACGGGGATAAAAGCACCCGAAAGGCCGCCGACGTTAGAGGAGGCCATTACGCCGCCCTTTTTGACCGCGTCGTTTAATAGCGCAAGCGCTGCCGTCGTGCCGGGTGCGCCGACGGAGGAAAGTCCCATCTCCTCCAGAATGTCCGCAACGCTGTCGCCGATTTCGGGCGTCGGCGCAAGGGAGAGATCAACCACGCCGAAGGGCACGCCCAGACGGGTGGAGGCCTCCTGCGCAACGAGCTGGCCGACGCGCGTGATGTGAAAGGCGGTTTTTTTAATGGTTTCGGCGACAACGTCGAGCGGCTGGCCCTTGGCGGCGCGCAGCGCCTCAAAAACCACGCCGGGCCCGGAGACGCCGACATTGATTTCGCATTCCGGCTCGCCGATGCCGTGGAAGGCGCCCGCCATAAAGGGGTTATCCTCGACGGCGTTGCAGAACACAACGAGCTTAGCGCAGCCGAGACTGCCGCGATCCCGTGTGAGGTAAGCGGTTTGTTTAATAATTTCGCCCATAGTGCGCACGGCGTTCATATTGATGCCCGCGCGGGTCGTGCCGACATTGACACTTGAACAGACAAGATCGGTTTCCGCAAGGGCTTGAGGGATGCTGCGGATGAGCCTGTCGTCCCCAAGGGTGCTGCCCTTGTGCACAAGGGCTGAATAGCCGCCCAAAAAGTTCACGCCGACCTCCTTTGCCGCTCGGTCGAGGGCCTTGGCAAAGGGAACGTAGTCCTCAGCGTCGCAGCTTTCCGCGACGAGCGCAATCGGTGTGACGGAAATACGTTTATTGACGATCGGAATGCCAAACTCGGCCTCGATATTTTCGCCGGTTTTAACAAGCTTGCCCGCATAGCGGCAAATCTTGTCATATATCTTGTCACAGCTGATCTTGATGTCCGAATGCGCACAGTCCCGCAGGGAGATGCCCATTGTGATCGTGCGCACGTCCAGGTGCTGCTGATCGATCATTTTGATTGTCTGAAGGATTTCGCCTTGATTAATCATAGTGCTCTCTCTCCGACCTATATTTTATGCATGGCGTTGAAGATCTCTTCACGCTGGATTCGAATGTGAAGGTCCATTTTTTGACCGAGGACAGAGAGGCTGTCGGACAGATCGGCAAAGGGAACCGCGCATGCGGACGCGTCCACAAGCATGATCATCGTGAAGCTGTCCTGAAGGATGGTCTGGCTGATGTCCAGAATGTTGACGTTTTTCTCGGCAAGAAGGATGCAGATGGCGGCGATGATGCCGACCTTGTCTTTTCCGACGACAGTAACGAAAGCTCGCATAGATCAATTACCTCCGGTGCGATTATACGCACGATTTTATTGGGGCGTGCCAAACGGGACGGGTTTCAGCGCATCGCGCCCAGCTCATCGAGCGTCAGCTCAAAGGCGGGAACAAAGTTCTGCATGAAGTATTGAAGCTCGGGCAGCGGGTTTTCCCGCAGGACGCCGAGTATTTGGGCTTCCGCGGAGAGAAACTCATTGTTCCCCGCCTTGCGCTCCTCAATGCACTTGATGTAGGCCGCAAGCTTGTCGGCCGCTTTCACATAGACCGTAATCTGAGTATCCACCGAAACGAGCAGCGGCTCGTAGGAGGCCTTGAGTGCGTCCGGCAGAAACCCGAGCAGCTTGAGGTTTGCGTTGTGCTCAATGTCCTTATAGGAGCTTTTAATCGCCTCGTTGTGGTACTTAATCGGCGTCGGCAGGTCCCCTGTCAAAATTTCGGACGCATCGTGATAAAGCGCGGCAGTTGCGCAGGCTTCGGGACTAACGTCCCGGCCGTAAATGTCGCGCCCGATGACCGCCAGACTGTGGGCCAGCACCGCGACCATGTGGCTGTGCTCCTGAATGTTCTCGGGCAGGCTGTTGCGCATCAGTCCCCAGCGCCCGATGTAACGCATACGCGAGATCAGCGCGAAAAAGCCGTGTTTCATAGTGACCTCCCAGCCGCAATGCGGGGATTTGATAAGATAAACTATATTCTAACACAATTACACGAAAATGTAAATCGATTCTTGTGCAACAAATCGGTTCGGCGACGGTTTCAGGCGCACTTATCGGGACGGGCGATTGACTTTCGCGCGCAATGAAAATATAATAATCGGGTACGGTGCAGGCACCGACCAAAACAGGGGGATACAGACAGATGCAGCGATTCGAATGCGACTATACGGAGGGCGCGCATCCGCGGATATTGGAAGCGCTTTTAAAAACCAACCGGGAACAGACCGTCGGCTACGGGGAGGACGAGCACTGTGACCTCGCACGGAAAATGATCCGCCTGGCCTGCGGCAGAGAGGACATGAGCGTCCACTTTCTCGTCGGCGGCACCCAGGCCAACACGACGGTGATTGCGTCGATTTTGCGGCCGCATCAGGCAGTTGTCTGTGCGGATACGGGCCATATCGCCGCGCATGAGTCCGGCGCCATCGAAGCCACCGGACACAAGGTCATCACCCTGCCCTCGGAGGACGGGAAAATTACGGCCCAGCAGGTGCGTCAGTGCATCGAAGACCACTGGAACGATCCCACGCATGAGCACTGCGCGCAGCCCGCGCTGGTCTATATCTCACACCCGACTGAAACAGGTCTGATCTACTCCAAGCGCGAGCTGACTGAGCTCAATCGCGTCTGCGAGGAAAAAAATATACCGCTGTTTCTGGACGGGGCAAGGCTGGGCTATGCCCTCGGTGTGAAGGATAACGACGTCTTCATGGCGGACCTTGCCAAGCTCTGCGATGTGTTCTATATCGGCGGCACCAAGGTCGGCGCGATGTTCGGAGAAGCGGTCTGCATCTGCAGCGAGCGCTTTGACCGTGATTTCCGCTATCATATCAAGCAGCACGGCGGCCTGCTTGCCAAAGGGCGTTTCCTCGGCATCCAGTTTGAAACCCTTTTCAAGGACGGCTTGTATCTGGAGCTTGGGCGCCATGCGGTGGGACTTGCGATGGAAATTAAAGAGGCCTTCCGGAGCGCAGGCTGCGCGTTTCTGTATGACTCTCCGACCAACCAGCAGTTTCCGATTATCAGCCGCCCGGTGCTGGAGGAGCTGCGGAAAAACTATAGCTTTGCGCTTTGGAAGGAACTGCCGGGCGGCAAAACCGCGGTGCGCTTCGCCACAAGCTGGGCAACAAGGCCCGAGACGGTCGATGTCCTCGTCAACGATATTAAACGTACCTGCCGGATTTACGGCGAAAAAACACCGGCCCGGTCGGCGGAGCTGCCGGAATAGGTCGCCGGACCGAACAAGTTTGGACAATAATAAAACCTCCTCCGCGTTGCTGCGAAGGAGGTTTTTTGTATAGAGTTCGGCGCAACAATAAGCGCCGAAATGATGAAAATAATGCGGCTTTATTGGGGCTTTCCACACTTGGGGCAGTATTTAACGCCGCCTTCAACGGGTGCACCGCAGCCGGTGCAGTATTTCGGGCCGGTGGATGCCGCTGGCTGCTGATAGAAATACTCGGGATTCTGTGCGCTCTGCTGAGTGGTGCTCTGCTGGGGCTCCGGTGCCTGATAGGGGGGCTGCTGATAGCCCTGCGCATAGGGGTTCTGATAACCCTGCTGGTAGCCGGGCTGCTGATAACCTTGCTGTTGGTAGCCCTGCTGGCCATAGTTATAGCCGTTCGTTGTGCTCTGGCCCGGTACGCCGACATAGACGATATCCTTGCTGAAGGCCATAATGGGCATGAAAATAAAGTTCAGGAAAATAAGGCCGCAGGCCCAGCCCCCACCCTTGCCGAAGGCCTTGGCAAGCTTAACATAGGTGATGATGAGGATGACGAAGTTTGCCAGAGGAATAAGCAGGAGCAGGAAGAGCCAGCCGTTACCCCAGGTAATCTTGAAAAGGACATATAGGTTGTAGAACGGAATCAGTGAGGCCCAGCCGGGTTCTCCGGCTTTCTGAAAGAGGAGCCAGAGTGAAACAATCGCCAGTGCCGTAAACAACAGGCTGATGAACGTGGAGCCGGCGGACATTCTAAAAAACCCATCGTAATCGCCGTAGTTATAGCCGTAGTTATAATACATACAAACCCTCCCATGATAAATTGAAGTCTCTCTCAAACGCGGAACCTATTCCACTGGATACAGTTTACAATAAAGTCTATGTATGCACAAGAACAAATTTGAATCTCTATGCCCCGATTGGCACTTTCTGTCACTTATCAATAAAAAAAGGAGCGGTGCTTGAGGCACCTATTCCTTTGGATAAGGCTATTGGGGCTTGCCGCAGCTGCGGCAGAAACGGTCGCCCGACCGAAGCTGAGCACCGCAGGCCGTGCAATAGCGCACAGTGCCCTGGGGCTGATAACCGGTTTCCTGCCAATCCTGCGGCTGGTAGTACGGGTTTTTGTAAACGGGCTGCCAGTCGTTGGGCCGGGCAGCGCCCGAGCCGTTCGGCGATGATTTGCCGGGGACACCGACATAGACAATGTCCCTGCTGAAAGCGAGGATGCACAGGAAAATCAGGTTAAGCAAAATCAGGCCCGCCGCAAAGCCGCCGCTCTGCCCGAAGGCGTGGGCGAGCTTAATACCCGCAATGATCTTGACTGCAAAAACGCCGAGACTGACGATAGACATAAACAGCCCGAACCAGACGGCGCTGGAGGCGAGGGCGGCGACGCCCGCGTAATCATTGAAGTTGGCGGGGTAGGACGTGACGATGCCCTGCCCGATCATCGACAGATAGAAGACAAAGTAGGTGATCTCCATGAGAAAAGCAGGCACGGTCGTCAGCAGGAAATACCAGCCGTTGCCCCAGGAGAGCTTGAAGAGCACATAGCTATTATAAAAGGGCACGACGGCGGCCCAGCCGGGCTCCCCTGCCTTTTCAAAGAGCTTCCATTTCGCGACGACCGCCAAAATGGCCACACCCAGATAAAAGACCCAGAAGACCGAGACAAGACCGATAATGGACGATGCCGCGCCAAGCATATTTGACATGAAAATACCTCCCCATACAGAACCTGCTAAGATTCTACATGAGGAGGCTGGTAATTGCAAGTTTTTTGGTTTACCTTTCCTCGCGGAAGTAGGGTAGACCCAGACTCGAGGGGGGCTGGTTTTCACGCTTTTTGCGCAGGGAGACAACGATGAGCACGAGGATTGTGACAATATAGGGGAGCATCTTGAACAATTCCTGAGACGAGCGTGTCAGCCCCGGAATATAGAAGTATAGCCAGAACAAAACGCCGAACAGGTAAGAGCCCCAGATGGCATGTGTCGGTTTCCAGCGAGCGAAGATGACAAGCGCCACCGCAAGCCAGCCGAGCTTTTCAATGCCCGCGTCGTTTGCCCAGGTGCCCTTGATATAGTCCATGACGTAGTACAGCCCGCCCAGACCCGTGATTGCCGCGCCCGTACAGGTGGCAAGGTACTTGTACTTCGTCACGCTGACGCCCGCCGCGTCTGCCGTGCCGGGATTTTCACCAACCGCGCGCAGACTCAGACCCTTTCGGGTCCGGTTGAGGTAATAGCTCAGGATAAACGCGAGGATGATGGCGAGGTAAACCATGAAGCCCAGGCCGGACAGCACACCGACGCCGGAGAGAAACGGCAGCGTCGAGCGGAAAGCCCCGCTGGTTGTGGCAACGGAAATCTGGCCGACGCCGCCCGCCATTTTGTTCATAGCTCCGCCGAAAAGATTCGCAACGCCGGAGCCGAAAATGGTGAGCGTCAGGCCTGTTACGTTCTGGTTGGCACGCAGGGTAATCGTCAGAAAGCTGTATATGAGGCCCGCGAGCGTAGCGGCAAGGATGGCGCACACAAGGGCGATCACAAGACCGACTATCGGACTGGGCGCGGCGGAGGCGGACTCATACCAGAAGGCACCCGCAAGGCCCCCGATACCGCCGAGGTACATGATGCCCGGGACGCCAAGGTTCAAGTTGCCGGACTTCTCGGTCAGGATTTCGCCCAGAGCCCCAAAAAGAATAACCGTGCCGAAAACAAGGGCGGCCTGCAGGAGTGAAAGCATCTGCGTCATGTCACTTGACCTCCTTCTGCCCGCGGAACACAAGCCTGTAGTTGATGAAAAATTCACTGCCCAGAATGAAGAACAGGATAACGCCCGTAATCATTTCGGAGGCGTAGTCGTTGAGGTTGTACTGGGAGGCAATCTGAACAGCGCCCTTTTCAAGGAAGGTCAAAAGAGCCGCAACCAGAATCATGACGAGGGTGTTGAACTTGGCAAGCCAGGCCACGATGATCGCCGTGAAGCCGCGGCCGCCCGCCGTGCTGGTGCTGATCGTGTGGGATGCGCCGGAAACCGCGAGGAAGCCCGCAAGTCCGCAGATTGCGCCCGAGATTGTCATCGTGCGGACAATGACACGGCGCACATCGATGCCGATGTAGCGCGCGGTCCGTTCGGATTCCCCGACAACCGCGATTTCATAGCCGTGCTTGGAGTAACGCAGGTAGACATAGACCAAGATCGTCAGCGTCAGGACCAGAGCGACGTTGAGCACATATTGCTGGCCGAAAATAGAGGGGAACCAACCGGCCTTCGTTGTCTGATTGATAACGCCGACCGTGTTCGAGCCGTAGGGGTTTTCCCATTTGGCGACAAAAAATGAGGTCAGCTGAATAGCGACATAGTTCATCATCAGCGTAAAAAGCGTCTCGTTCGTACCAAAACGCGCTTTGAAGATGGCCGGAATAACGCCCCAGAGCGCACCCGCGGCGGCGCTCACAACAAACATCGTCAGCATCAAAAGTCCGGTCGGCATCGAACGGCCGAAATAGATCATGCAGGCTGCCGTTACAATCCCGCCGACAAGAATCTGTCCTTCGGCGCCGATATTCCAAAAACGCATCTTAAAAGCAGGGGCAAGACCCACGCCGATTAAAAGGAGCATCATCGCGTCACGCGCTGTGACCCAGATGCGTTTGGTCGAGCCGAACGCGCCCTGCCACATCGCGCTGTAGACCTTGAGGGGGTTGAGCTTGACCATCGCGTAAATGACAATGGCGCAGACGACGAGTGCCAGAAGCAGGGCCAGAAGCCGGATGAGCCAGCCCCGCCAGAAGGGCATGACGTCCCGCTTCGTTATGCGGACAAGGGGTTCCTTGACTTTGTGGTTCATTTTCCGTCCTCCCCGCCGAGTTTGGTCATCATCATGCCGACCTCGCGCTTGCTTGCGCCCCGGCCGGGCACAATGCCGCTGACCTTCCCGCCGCAGAGGACGAGGATGCGGTCGCAGAGCTCCAGCAGTACGTCAAGGTCCTCGCCGACAAATATGACGGCGACGCCCTTTTTCTTTTGCTGATTGATCAGGTCGTAAATGGTGTAGGATGAGTTAATGTCCAGTCCGCGGACGGCGTAGGCTGTCATTAAGACCGTGGGTGCCGAGGCAATTTCACGCCCGACCAGCACCTTCTGAACGTTGCCGCCGGAGAGCTTGCGGACGGGGGTGGAAATGCTGGGGGTGTTGACCTCCAGCTCGCTGACGACGCGCTCCGCCAGATCGTGAGGGGCCTTGCGGTCGGCGAAAAAGCCCTTGCCGCGGCGGAAGGAGCGGAGCATCATGTTGTCAGTGAGGTCCATGTTGCCCACAAGGCCCATGCCCAGCCGGTCCTCGGGGACAAAGGAGAGTGCCACACCCATCGCGCTGATCGCGCGGGGGTCCTTGCCGATGAGCGGAACCTGTTCGCCCGTTTCGGGATTGATATATAGAATGCGGCCGTCCTCGACGGGCTGGAGGCCCGCGATCGCTTCGAGCAGCTCCTTCTGTCCGCAGCCGGAGATTCCGGCGATGCCGAGAATTTCTCCCGAGTTTGCGGTGAAGGAGATGTCTGCAAGCTTGGTCACGCCGTCAATGTCTCGGACCGTGAGCCCTTCCACCACAATGCGGGGCGTGGGATCCTCCGGTTCGGGACGCTCGATGTTCAGCGAGACGGGGCGACCCACCATCATGTTGGTCATTTCGGCGGCGTTGGTGTTCTTCGTCGGCATATCGCCGACAAACTGCCCGCGGCGCAAAATAGCGACTCTGTCGGACAAGTCTTCGACTTCGTGGAGTTTATGCGTTATGATAACAACTGCCTTACCGTCGTCGCGCATGTTGCGCAGGACGGCAAACAGCTTGTCTGTTTCCTGAGGTGTGAGGACGGCCGTCGGCTCGTCGAGAATAAGGATGTCCGCGCCGCGGTAGAGGACCTTGACGATCTCCACCGTCTGCTTTTGAGAGACGGACATGTCGTAGATTTTTTGTTCGGGATCAACTTCAAAGCCGTAGAGCGCGCTGATACTGCGTATCTTGTCGCCCACCGCCTTCATGTCGAGACGGCCCTTGCCGGGCATGCCGAGAATGATGTTCTCGGCGGCTGTCAGCACATCCACAAGCTTGAAGTGCTGATGAATCATGCCGATGCCGAGATCAAATGCAGCCTTGGGACTGCGGATGGACACTTCCTGCCCATCAACGGAAATTTGCCCGGCGTCAGGGTAATAGATGCCGGACAGCATATTCATTAATGTGGTTTTGCCGCTGCCGTTTTCGCCGAGCAGCGCCAGAATCTCGCCTCTGTAGATGTCGAGCCAAACCCGGTCGTTGGCGACGGTCGGGCCAAAGGTCTTGGTAATATCGCGCATGCAAACGGCGGCCTTTGTGCCTTCCATGGTGGATTACCCCCTCAAGAGAAAAATCAAACGGGAAAAGCCGCGCTGTGCGGGGCGGCTTTTCCCATCTGTAAGACAGGCGGAATTACTGAGCGTTCAGCTCGGTGATGCCGTCAATGTGGATACCAAAGTACGGGGCGCTGCGGAGTGTGGACTCCTGGAAAATGCCGTCGGTAATCGCTTCACCGGTGTCGCCAACCCAGTCGCCGTCGGTGTCGATGGCAAGATAGGTTGTGACGGGCTTGCCGTCAACGGTGAACTTCGCGCAGTCAAACACGTTGAGGCTGCCGTCCTTGAGAGCGGCTTCGACTTCTTTAACCTTCTCTGCGGTGCCGGCTGCGCAGCTTGCGCCGAGGGCGGAAATCATGACGGCGCCTTCATTATAACCTTCTGCCCAGTCGGTTGCAATGGTTTCGCCCTTGAGCAGGCAATTAAATGCGTAAGTATAGTAGACGCTCCAGTCGTTCTGGGCGCTGGTGAGAGCGGCGGTGGGGGCAACGGAGAGCATGTCCACGTTGTAGCCGACGCAGTAAACGGTGGTTCCGGCCTTCAGCAGAGCTTCGCAGGCGGAGGGAGCACCGGTGGAGTCGGCGTGCTGGCTGAGAATGATGCAGCCGGAGGCAACAAGAGCGTTTGCAGCTTCTGCTTCTGCGGTCGGATCATACCAGGAGTTGGTGTAGGTGACAGTCATGGCGACGTTATCGACAATGGACTTCACGCCGAGATAGAAAGCGGTGTAGCCGGAGACGACTTCCGCATAGGGATAAGCGCCGACATAGCCGATCTTGATGGTGCCGTCTGCGTTTTTATTGGTGTCAGCGACTTTGCCGGCATCAACAAGCTCCTTGAGCTTCATACCGGCAACAACGCCGGAGACGTAACGGGACTGATAAGTATCGTTGAAAGCGTTTTTGAAGTTAGGAAGCTTGGACAGAGCAGCGGTGTCGCCGGTCATGGAGACAAAGGTCACATCGGGGTTTTCTTCAGCGGCCTGCTGCATGTGGCTCTGATGGCCGTAGCTGTCGGAGAAGATTGCGGTGCAGCCCTGCTCAACGAGGTCGGTTGCGGTGTCGTAGCAGGTCTCGTCTTCGCTGACGTTGTACTTCCAGATGATCTGGGTGTCAGGGTCAATGCCGACAGCGGCAGCGGCCTTCTTAATGCCTTCGATGTGGGCAAAATCGTAGCCCGTGTTCTCGTCGTGGACGAGGATAACGCCGATTTTGACAGCAGCCGTTTCAGGGGTGGCCGATGCGTCGGCAGCGGGGCTTGCGCTTGTCTCGGCGGCCTTGGTGCCGCAGGCTGCGAGAGCAAATACCAGCGTGAGTGCCAGCAGCAATGCAATGACTTTTTTCATTTTCTTTCCTCCATCATGTTTTGTTGAACGGGATGTCGTCTATCCGAAATCGCTATTGCGATCTAAGATCAAAAAAAGCGGGGACCTATTTGAAAAGTCTCCGCAATACGCCGTAAAGGAGCCTAAAAAAGCACCTTGCAGCCGTATCGGTAGTCCGGTTATATTGGCAACCGGGTAGAGACTTCAAATCCATATCATTTGATTTATACCGATCAATATTCAGTTTTATTTTTGGCAATTGTGTCCGCTCAGCAGAAGTCGATGCGGCCGTTTTCCATGGCGACGATTTTGGCCAGAGATTCGATGCGCATGCCCTGGGCGCGAAGCGCGTCTCCCCCGTGTTGGAAGGCTTTTTCAATGGCGATACCCGCGCCGACAAGGGTTGCGCCCGCATCCCGGACGAGGGCGGCAAGCCCGGAGAGCGCCGAGCCGTTGGCGAGAAAATCATCGATGATGAGCACTCTGTCCGAGGGGCTGAGGTACTGCTTTGAAACGATGATGTCATAGGTGCCGCCGTGTGTGAAGCTCTCGACCTTGGAGGTGTACACGTCGCCGGCAATATTTTTGGTTTTGCTTTTTTTCGCAAAAATAACGGGACAGCTAAAAACCTGCGCCGCAATGCAGGCGATACCTATCCCGGATGCCTCTATAGTCAATATTTTATTGATGTTGTCTTTCTGAAAAAGGTTATAGAACTCCTTTGCCATCTCGCCGAAGAGCGCTACATCCATCTGATGGTTCAAAAAGCTGTCTACTTTCAGGACGTTTCCGTCACTGACCTTGCCGTCACGGAGAATCCGCTCCTCCAAAAGCCGCACAGCAATCACCCCTTAAAATAATAAAGACGGAAAAAGCCCGAATCAGTTTCCCCGTTACATGTTCAGTGTACAGTATTACCCCGGAATACACAATATTGTATATTAAATAAAAATATGGGTCTTTCCGGTCGACTCATTAACGTATTTGTCAATAGCATGTCAGTTCTCTGTAAAATCGTCGCAAAGGGTCGAAAATGATCGAACGGGATGCAGCGGCATACCAAAAAATGGGTCTAAAAAAAGCTCCGCGGACTAGGGAAAACCCAGAACCGCGGAACGCCTTTATTTTTGTTTGGGAATGCTGATCGTCAGGACGAGCTCCGTGTCCGTCTCGTGCTTCTCAAGGCCCGCATCGATGCCGCCCTGCTTCATCAGATCCAGCCCATGCGTGAGGGTGTTGATAAAAACGCGCACATCCTTGAGTACAAAGAGCGTTTTTCGGGTCGGCTTCACATCCTTTTCAATCAGCTGCTCGGGCGCTTTCAGAAGACCCTCTATGTATTCCTCCGCGGCGGAAACGTTCATGTGCTCTTCAATGATATGACGTATGGCTCGCCGCTGGGCCTCCTCATTTGACAGACGCAGCAGGGCCCGTCCATGCCGCTCTGTCAGGTCGTGCTCACGAAGCATGTCCAGTACGTCCGGCGGCAGTCGCAGCAGGCGCAGCTTGTTTGCAATCGACGGCTGCGACTTTCCAAGCCGCTGCGCGGCTTCCTCCTGACTCATGCCGAATAGACGGATGAGCTGTGAAATGCCCTCGGCCTCCTCTATGAAGTCCAGGTCCCGCCGTTGGATGTTTTCGACCAGCGCCAAAAGGCTTGCTTCCTCCATGTTCGCGTCAATAATGATACAGGGCACCTCACGCAGACCTGCCAGACGCGAGGCGCGCAGCCGCCGCTCCCCCGCAATCAGTTCATATTTGCCGTTGCGACGACGGACTGTGAGCGGGTTTAGAACCCCATACTGCGCGATGCTTTCGCTGAGCTCCTTGAGCGAATCCTGCTGAAAGCGTTTGCGCGGCTGGACCGGACTGGGATAAATATCGTCAACGGAAAGATAGCTGATCCCGTTTCGCAGGAAACGCGGACTTTTCTTAACTGCCTGCATGATGCCATCTCCTTTGCATGCAAAACAAGGTGTGGACGCGGATAGGACTGCCCAAAACGCATAGAACATCTGGGGTCTTGTACCAGCATAATACACCATATCTTGTGCAAAAAATGCCGGAAAAGGACAGGCGGGGCGATTTTAGCTCTTAACGCCGCCTTTTCCGGCAAAGGATAAAAACGCACTGTTACCCCAATACAGGGCACAGTGCGTTTTTATTGATCGCGGTTGGGTCAATCCTCATCCTCTTCGCCGCGGTGGTCACGAAACAGAAGGGAGATGCACCAAATGGCGGCAAGTCCCACGAGGGCATAGATAACCCGGCTAAGTGTAGCCGTCTGCCCGCCGAAGAGATAAGCGACGAGATCGAACTTGAAAAGACCAACCAAGCCCCAGTTAAGCCCGCCGATGATGGCAAGTATCAGGGCAATTCTGTCCATTATCATATCTGCCTGCGCTCCTTTGCTTAGCTTCGGTGATATGATTTCCGATTAATTAAAATTTATTCAAATATTTTAAAGTGTTGCTTCGGCGTGCCGTGTGACGTGACAGCCACATTGACAACACAGGGCAGGCCTGCGATAGGGGCCGCGTCCCAATGCTTGTGTCACAGCGGATTTCCCGCAGTGATTACGCGTCTGTCAGGATGGCCCGCGCGCCCTTTGACAGCCGCGTCCGAGTGCTTATGCAATAAAAAGCAAAAAGTTTCCGTTCGACAAAAGTAGTGTCCGTTTGCTCTTTACAAGTTCGTCCAAATAAGCTATTCTCACAGTACAGCTTATCCAATGGCACGTTTGATCGCGTGCCGGGCTCATATCTTTATCCCACAACCCTGTTTTGGCGGGCCGCATTTGCGTCCCGCCGCCTTTTTATTTTATGCCGGTGCTGATAAAAATACCGGCGGCGATCTGTAAAATTAAAATGGCGGGAAAGCCGACTGAAAATTTTGCGTGCCGCGTTTTGTGGCGGAAAGCATACATCCCAAGAATGCCGCCGAGACTGCCGCCGATGATGGCCAGTAGCAGGAGCGTTTTTTCCGGGATACGCCACGCCCCATGAACGGCCTTTAACTTGTCGATGCCCATTATTATAAACAGAGCAAGGTTTATAAGAATAAGCCATAGCCAGAGCAGGTACAGCGGATTTTGCCGGATTGTTTCAAAAAATTCCACAGCTATTTCCCCTTTCTCGGCCCGCCGCCGCGGGGCTGCTGCTTTTTTGCGGCATTGTTTCCGGGTGCGCCGCCTTTCGGCACCGTGTTTTTCGTGCCGCTATGCTTTGACCCGTTGTTTCCGACGCCCGTGTCGGGCTTGAAGGCGGGGGCAGCTTTCGGCGGTGCCGCAGCCGCGAGGGCCTTTCCGCCCATGCCCTTGCCCCGGCCCGATACCCGGACAGCTGCGCTCGGCGCGGACGCGGTTTTAGGACCGATTTTTTTATCCGACGCGGGCTTTGCGCCCGCCGCGGCAGGCTTTTTTGCGCCCTGCGGCGCCCGATCCGGACGGACCAGGCAGTTTTTTTCAAAACCGATCAGGTCCTCGCGCCCGGCTGCCTTCAGGGCCTCCATAACGAGACGGCGCTTTTCGGGCCGTTTCCATTGCAGCAGTGCGCGCTGAAGCTCCTTGTCCCGCGGCGTTTTCGCCACATAGACAGGCTTCATCGTGCGGGGGTCGAGTCCCGTGTGGTACATACAGGTGGATATCGTCCCCGGTGTCGGATAAAAGTCCTGCACCTGCTCGGGCTGACGGCCGCGGGACTGGAGATATTCGGCCAGACGCACCGCGTCGCCCAGTGTACAGCCCGGGTGCGAGCTCATCAGATAGGGCACGATATATTGTTCCTTGTCGAAGCGCTGGTTCAGGCGGTTATACTTGTCCATAAAGCGCTCGTAGACCTCGATGTGGGGCTTGCCCATATAGTCGAGTACGCTGTCGATACAGTGCTCAGGCGCAACCTTCAGCTGGCCGCTGACGTGGTGCTTGACGAGTTCGGCAAAAAACTTGTCGTTTGTGTCCTCCAGCATATAGTCAAAGCGGATGCCGCTGCGCACGAAGACCTTCTTCACGCCCGGTATCTCGCGCAGCTTACGCAGCAGGTCCAGATAGTCCGAGTGGTCGGCGTCCAGGTTCTTGCAGGGGGTGGGGGCCAGACAGCGCTTATTGGCGCACATGCCGTGTTCCTGCTGCATTTTGCAGGAGAGATGCCGGAAATTCGCTGTCGGTCCTCCGATGTCCGAGACATAGCCCTTCCAGAGCGGGTGCCGTGTCATCGCCGTCACCTCGCGGACAACAGACTCGTGACTGCGGGAGGTGACCATGCGTCCTTGATGGAAGGCAAGCGCGCAGAAGTTGCAGGCGCCGAAGCAGCCCCGGTTGTGGATGACTGAAAAGCGCACCTCTTCAATCGCGGGCACGCCCCCATCCTTGTCGTACATGGGGTGCACTTCACGCGTATAGGGCAAATCTGCCATCGCGTCAAGCTCTGCGCTCGTCAGCGGCAGAGCCGGGGGGGTCACAATCAGCATCCGGCCCTGACAGGGCTGGCAGAGTGCCCGGCCCCGGATGGGGTCGTGTTCCTCATACTCGATGCGTGTCGCGTCGGCGTAGGCGGCAGCCTTTGCGGCTGTCTCCTCGTAGGAGGGCAGCATAATTTTTTCAAAGCCGCAGACGGTTGCATCCTTTGCGATGAACGCGGTGCCGCGGATATCCGTCATTTCGGCGGGGGGCTGCTTGCGCTTGAGGCGCTTGGCAATTTCCCGCGTGGCGGTTTCGCCCATGCCATAGACAAGCAGGTCTGCTTTTGCGTCGAATAAAATGGCGCGGCGCACCTTGTCGTCCCAGTAATCATAATGGGAAAAGCGCCGCAGTGAAGCCTCTAGTCCGCCGATGATAATGGGCATATCCGGCCCGAAGGCCTCTCTTGCCCGGTTGCAGTAGACAATCGTCGCACGGTCCGGCCGAAGTCCGGCCTTTTTACCGGGCGAGTAAAAGTCCTCGCTCCGTGGTTTTTTCGCGGCGGTGTAGTGGGCGACCATGCTGTCAAGATTGCCTGCGCCGATAAAAACGCCGTAGCGGGGCTTTCCGATTGCCGCAAACGCGGACGCGTCGCTCCATTTCGGCTGCGCGAGTATGGCCGTGCGGAAGCCCAGGCTTTCGAGCAGACGGGCGATAACGGTCGGTCCGAAGCTGGGGTGGTCGACATAGGCATCACCCGTGACCACAAGAAAGTCATAGCTGTACCACCCGCGGGCGACCATATCCTCTTTTGAGACGGGCAAAAAATCAGTCAGTTCCATGGGGGTACCTTTCAGAGCAGACGTCGGCAAGACGCCCGCCGGTCGTATTAAAATCAGAGCTTCATTTCCATCAGCCTGAGCGGGCAGAGGCTGCCGTTTTCCGTGCCGATGCAGCGGAAACCGAGCCTGTCGTAGAACGCGGAGGCGTGCTTGTTGTCCTCGGCCACATGGAGGCGGATAGCCTGACGGCCCAGCTTGCGGTACACCGAAACGGCGTGGCCGACGAGCTGCGCGCCCATGTTGTGTCCGCGATAGTCGGGGGCGAGATAGAGGAAGCTGATCCAGCCCGCGCCCTCATTCGCGCAGCGGTCGGTGTCAAGCTCCACGATACCTGCAAATTCCTCGCCCGAAAAGGCCTGCATCAGGGAGAGCGGGTTTCTTTTTGCCACCCGGTCCGCATCCCAGAGATAGGGCTCCTCGGAAAAGCCCTTGTGCGTTCCGTGTGCGAGCATCCAGCCGTCGCGGTAGCAGGCGGTATAGCGCTCGGCATTGACCGCAAGATCCATCGGATTCAGACGAAGATTGGAAAAGTCACTTTTCTTGCCGTTTTTCCACCAGTCCTGTCCGGCAAAGGTGCTCATTTCCGTGGGCAGATGGCTGTTGTCATTGTAGTATTCCACGTCGATCACGCCGTCCGAAAAGCGGAGCGCGGCCACGCAGGTGTTGTCGCCGTGGGCGATCTCGCAGATGTTCTCGGAGGAGATACCCTTGGCGGCACTGATAAAAGCCCGAATCGCCATGCCGTGACTGAAGCAGGCGATGGTCTCGCCCTCGTGCTTTGCCGCAAGCTCGGTGAGGATGCCCGTCAAGCGACTGCGCAAATGCTCAAAGGGCTCGCCGCCCTCGACGGTCCACTTGGCCGGGTCGTTCGAGAAGTAAAGCATTTGCTCGGGGTCCTCGTAGCCGACGTTGCCCCAGGGCCTGTCCTCCCAGACACCCATGTCGACCTCCTTGAGGCGCGGCTCGATGTTCAGGGGCAGCGGATGATATTTCAGGATGGCGCCCGCCGTTTTCTGCGTGCGCTGAAGGTCGCTGGCGTAGACCGCGTCGATCTTAACGTCACGGAAGCGTTCGGCAAGAAGGGCAATCTGTTTATGGCCCTTCAGGGTGATATCGCCGTTGTAGTGCCCGTGGATGCGGCGGTAAAGGTTGCCTTCCGCTTCTGCGTGCCGGATGAGATAGATTTTTGTCATATTGACCTCCACTGGTTGACCGCCTGTGGCGGGTGTGATATAAAATAAAAAGAATAGGAAAGTAATTATAACGCAAATACAGCGGCTTTACGCGGCTGTGTGTCGTTTTCATCAATACCGTTTTCCTATTTTATAACACCTAGCCTGTTTTAACAAGTGAGCAAAAAGCCCTTTTTATCCGCCCATTCGGCGGCAAATATGATAATCCGCACTATGCGCCCCCGGTCCGAAGCCTGTTTTCGGGCGGTGTTTCTGGGCAAAATGGGGCGGGGATGCGCGGCGTGCGCATGGAGGAAAGCGTGAAAGTAATCCATCTCATCAGCGGCGGCGACACGGGCGGCGCGAAAACACATATAAACTATCTGCTCCTCGGCATCTGCAGACAAATCGATGCGGTACTCGTCTGCTTTATGCGGGGAGAATTTTCCGACGAGGCCGAAAAGCTCGGTATTCCTACCGTTATTTTGGAGGGCAATATGCTCTCGGCGGTCGGCAAGCTGAAAAAAATGATCGTCGATGGCGGTTATGACCTGATCCACTCGCACGGCGCGAAGGGCAATTTCATCGCAAGCCTTCTGCGGCGCTCCTGCCGGGTGCCCATGGTGTCGACAGTTCACAGCGACCCGAGGCTCGACTATCTCGGGAGACCCGCTGCAGGGCTGGTTTACGGCACGCTCAACGGCCTTGCCCTAAACAAAGCGGACTATCTGATCGGCGTTTCGGACGCGATGAAGAGCCTGCTAATTGCGCGCGGGCATGACCCAAACCGACTGTTCTCCATTTATAACGGGGTCGATTTCTCTGTCGAACCGAGCAATGACGACAGGCTCGGCTATCTGCGCGGACTGGGGCTTGAGGTCGATGAGACCAGTGTTGTTGTCGGCATTGCCGCACGGCTCGACCCCGTCAAGGACCTCGGCACCCTCATAAAAGGCTTTGCAGGGGCGGCTCAAAGCCACCCTTATCTGCGGCTTGTTATTGCCGGGGATGGCCCCGAGCTTGAAAACCTTCGGGCACTCGCCGGGGAGACGGGCGTCACGGACAAGGTCTGTTTTGCGGGCTGGATATCGGACATCAACGGTTTTTTTGCCGCGCTGGATATCAACACCCTCACCTCACTTTACGAGACCTTCCCCTATGCCATCACCGAGGGCGCCAGAGCGCGACTTGCGACGGTCAGTTCCAGCGTCGGGGGCGTTCCAAGACTGATTAAAGACGGCGAAACGGGCTTTCTTTTCGCTGCCGGCGACCATGAAGCGCTGGCGGAAAAACTCACGGCGTTGGCCGAAAGCGCCGAGCTGCGGCAAAAGCTCGGCAATGCCATTTTCGACAAGGCAAAAAGCGAGTTTTCCGTAGAAGCCACGACCCGCACGCAGCTTAAAATTTACGACGAGGTTTTGCGCCGGGAGGCGATGAAAAAGCGCGGGGAGCGCAACGGCGTGGTCATCTGCGGGGCCTATGGCATGGGCAACGCCGGAGACGACGCAATCCTTGAAGCGATTGTTGGCGAAATGCGCGAACTTGACCCCTATATGCCGATCACGGCCCTCTCGCGCAGGCCGAAGGAAACCCGCGCTCAGTATGCGGTTGCCTCCGTGCATATGTTCGACATTCCGGCTTTCCACCGCGCGATGCGGGGCACAAAGCTGTATCTCAGCGGCGGCGGCAGCCTGATTCAGAATGTTACGAGCCGACGGAGTCTCTGGTATTATCTGTACACCATCTCCGCGGCCAAAAGGCTGGGCAACGCCGTGATGATGTACGGCTGCGGCATCGGCCCAATCGTCGATCGCCGCGACGAGGACTTGATTCGCCGCGTCCTCAACAGCAGCGTGGATATCATTACCCTGCGTGAGGGCTACAGTCTGTCGGAGCTGGAGCGTCTGGGCATCACAGGGCCGGAGCTCATCGTCAGTTCGGACCCCGCGCTCTCGCTTGCAGCGGCGTCGGAGGACCTGGTGTCGGCGGCACTCAAAGCCGACGGACTGGACCCGAAGGGGAAATACATCTGCTTTTCGGTGCGCGCCTGGGACGGCTTTGAAGAAAAGGCGGCGGCGTTTGCGCAGGCGGCGGACCATGCCGCGCAGCTGCGGGGCCTTGCGCCTGTGTTCATTCTCATTAACCCCGCGGAGGACGCCGAGGCTACGGACGCCGTGCGCACGCGGATGCAGACCCCTGCCTTCGTCATCAGCCGGGCCATGGATTCCGCGCTGACAATCGGCGTGCTCTCGCGTATGCGCGTCGTGGTGTCGATGCGCCTGCACGGACTCATCTTCGCCGCTTCTCAGGGCGTGCCCATCGTGGGCGTTTCCTATGACCCCAAAGTGACGGCTTTTCTCGACAGCGTCGGAAACGGAAACTGCCTGCCCCTGGATGCGCTGACCTCGGAGCGCCTGACCGACATGATCGAAACCGCGCTCAGGCAATATGACGACGGGGACGAGCGCCGGAAGATTGTGGATGGGCTGATTGCGGCCGAGGCCCTCAACAGCCGCAGCGCAAGGCGGCTCTTGGGTATTTGACGACCGATTTGTTTTCAAAAAATCCAACAGTTTATAAACAAATAACACTGAAAAGGAGTGAAAAAATGGTCAAAACTGCGGTTTTAGTGTCGGGTGGGGGCCTCAATCTCCAGTCACTCATCGATGCGAGCATGTTCGGGGAGATGCCCCAGTGCGAGCTGACGGCCGTGATCTCCTCAAACCCAGGCTCCTATGCGCTCAAGCGGGCGGAGATGGCGGGTATTCCGACCTATGTCGTCGACAGAGCGCTTTTTCCAAGTCAGACGGTGTTCGGCTTTGCCGTTCTTGACAAGCTCCGGGACCTCGATATCGACCTTGTGGTGCTTGCGGGCTTTGACTGTGAACTCACTCAGCCGATACACAAGCATTTTGCCGGACGGATCATCGACACCTACTCGTCGCTGATGCCCGCCTTTACGGATGCGGGATTAACAGGGCCGAAAATTCAGGAGGCGGCGCTCAAGGCAGGCGTCAAAATTTCGGGGGCAACGGTCTATTTCGTGACCGAAAAGCCCAATGCCGGGCCGATCATTCTCCAGAAAGCGGTTGCCGTGCGCGAGGGCGATACGCCTGCGTCTCTCCAGCGGCGCATCCTGGAGGAAGCGGAAAACGTCATTCTCCCCAGAGCGGTTGCGCTCTGCTGCGCGGGGAAGCTGAGCATCCTAAACGGCACGGTCCGCATTGCCGAACCGCCCGACAGCGACCCGGACAAAATGACAAAATAAGATTCTGTGCATCCGCATAAATATAGAAACCCGCAGGCTGCCAATAGGCGCCTGCGGGTTTTCTGCGGTGGCGTTTATCGTTGGAAGGGCGGCTTGCCGTCGTTTTCGGCGCTCTGCCGGGCGGCGGCTTCGGCCCGCTTCTTTTTAAGGGCGTTTTTCGTAAGGAGTGTCACCGGCACGGCGATGATTCCGAGCACGGCAAGGACGGGAAGCGCGGCGACAAGGAACTTAAACAAGCCCTTGAAGAAACGGCCCGTGGCCTTGAGCGAGCGGACAAAGGCCTCTTTGAGCTGCTGGCCGTAGCTGAGCGTCTGGGTGCTGTCCTCGGTGTAGAGTGAAACCTCCCGCACCGTGACGGACAGCGTGGAATAGCTCAAAAGCGAATCCCAGGACTTAAGCTGGGAGGTCAGACTCTCGATTTGGTACTGCACGTCGGACAGGGCGTTTTCAATGGAGAGGATATCCTCCATGCTGGTTGCCTTGGAGAGCAGCTCGAGCAGCCGGGCTTCCTTGGTGCGGCAGACCTCAAGGCGGGCGGCGGTGTCTGTGTACGGCATGGTGATATTTTCCGCATTAGAGCTGCTGTAGGGGATATTTCCGAGGGTGCCGAGGCTTTCAGTGAAGGGTTTAAACTGGTCTGCCGGAATGCGGAACACATACTGTGCGCTGCGGTAGGTCTTGCCGCCGCTGTGCTGGGTATAGAAGTCGGTTCCGGTCACATTGGCACTTTCGACAAAGCCGCCGATGTCGCTGACCTTTTTACTGAGGTCTTCGAGGGTCTTGTCAAAGTCCATGGTCTCGATCTCGGCGCTGCCGGAATAGATGATCTTGTCGGATGTGGGCAGCGTGCCGGATGCAGCGCCCGTGCTGGCAAATTTGAGCGCTTCGTTCGCACTCTGGCCGTCGCTGGCATACGACGGGGCCGGCGCTTCCGCAGCGGTGTCCTGAGAAACCGTGCCAGTTTCGCCGATGGCGGATTTACTTCTGCCGCTGCAGGCGGTCAGCGCAAGGATCAGGATGAGGGCAAATGCAAGGGATAACAGTTTTGTTCTTGTTTTCATTGTCGCTCCTCCGTTTTTTGACTTTGCGGCGCGCACCGCACTTTTTCGCTTTAATGTCTCTTAGACGGGAGTGACAGGAAAATGTTTCAATGTTTTCAGAGCGTGCCGAGGTAGCCCTCAAGAATCAGTGAGGCGGCCACGGCATCGACACTCTGGCGGTGGTTTTTCATTTTGCGGCCATTCTGATGGAGGATTTCGTGAGCGGCGATCGTCGTGCGGCGCTCGTCCCAGAGCCGCACGGGAATGTCCGAGCGCGCCTCGAGCAGGGCCTTAAAGGTGCTGCTTTTTTCCGCTCTCGGGCCGACTGAACCGTCCATATTTTTGGGATAGCCGAGCACGAACTGCCCGACACCCCGCGCCGCGGCCTCCGCGACGATCTTATCGGCGGCGCGCTCCGGGTTCCATTCGCTGAGCGTCCAGGCCTCGCCGCAAAGAGTCGCCGTTTCGTCCGAAACCGCAAGGCCGATGCGGGCGTCACCGTAATCAATTGCCATTATTCGCATGTCAATCTCCTTCGTTCCGCGCTGTGTCAATACGCGGTGTGCTCAAGCCGTGGGGCAAGCTTCTGCAAAAGCGGAATCAGCGTGAGATACAAAACCGTCAGCACCGCGCACTGTGGCAGGCGAGTCACAAGCAGGGCGGAGTAGGCGGCGTTCTGAAGAATGCTCAGCCAATAGCTTTGCAGAAAAAGGCTCAGACCCACCGCGTTTACGAGAGTGCAGAGCAAAATGTTCGGAAAAAACCGCACATTGACGCCGTTTTTTCTGTGGAGGAAAAAGCCCAGCGACAAACCTGTCAGAAGGGCAGTCAGCGTAATCGGGGGATAGATGCCGTAGGGGGTCAGAAAGGTGCCGAGAATGTCCGCAAGTCCACAGGCCGCTCCGGCCCACAGGGGACCATAAAGAATGCCGCACAGGGCAATCGGGACAAAGCCAAAGCCAATTCGCAGGATGGGTGTGTTGACAGATAGAAAGCGCTCCAAAATGATATCAAGCGCAATGAGTGCGGCCACGCGTGTGAGCGTGACAAGGTTTAACTTTTTCAATGGTGATTCTTCCTTTCGTGTCATGCCACAAAAGGAGCGGCGCTCCGTGTGGCAGCGGATGCGGACAAGGCACCGCAGAGACCGCGTCTCTTTCGTCAGGACGGCAACTCCCATCCGCCTGCACTTAACGCGCCAAGTCCTACTCTGACCAATTACAATCTGTTATGAAGCGCCGATAATCACCTTCCCTGTTCATCAATGTCCGCTGATGCGCGGTCTATTTGCCGAAATACGCCCGGACGGGACCCGCCGAATACAGCGAACCGACGGAGCAGACAAGCCCGTCTTCGCCCGCGAGGGCGAGTGCCTTGCCGATGGCGTCTTCAATGCTCGTTCCCACAAGAACGGGTTTCTCAAAGACGGCCAGTTGCTTCGCCAGTGCCGAGGCTGAAAGGGCCCGAGGATTCGGGGGCGTCAGGGTGACAAAAGCGTCCGCTGCCGTGTTTAAGATTCCGGCCTGGCCCATGAAGTCTTTGTCAGCCAGAACACCGAAAAGTATAACCCGTTTCATATCGGGAAAATAGCGCAGCAGGTTTTCGGCGACGGTCTCGGCACACTGGGGATTGTGTCCGCCATCTATGACAAAATAGGGCTTTTCAGCAATAATTTCAAATCGGGCGGGCCAGATCGTGTGCTGGAGCCCCTGCCGCACAGCATCGTCCGAGAGGACGAGTCCCTGCGCGCGCAGGACTTCAACGGTTTCCAGCGCGACCGCCGCGTTTTTGAGCTGGTGCGCGCCCAGAAGCGGAAGCCGGAGTGCCTCAAAGCCTTTGTAGGAAAACAGCTGCCCCGTTCGGCTGTCCGAAATCGGCCTGATCGCCCCAAAATCCGCGCGCGTGAGCGCGGAGCCCGTCTCGCGGCAGCGTGCAGCGAGGACGGCGTTTATGTTCTCCGGCAGCTCATAGACGACTGTCGGACAATGGGCTTTAATAATGCCGGCCTTTTCGGCCGCAATCTTCTCAACGGTGTCGCCCAGCTCGCGCGTGTGATCGAGTCCGATGTTGGTGATAACGGCGCACAGGGGCGCGTCGATGACGTTTGTGGAGTCGAGTCTGCCGCCCATGCCGGTCTCAAGCACAACGACCTGACAGCCATTGTCCGCAAAAAACGCCATGGCAATGGCTGTCACAAGCTCAAATTCCGTGGGCCTGTCCGCCATCTGCAGGGCAAGCGGCGCACAGCGCTCGGTCAAACGGGCCAGCTCTGCGCCCGTAATCGGCACACCGTCAATCCGCATCCGTTCGCCGAAATCGGCGATGTACGGCGAGGTGTAAAGGCCGGTTCGGAGCCCCGCGCTCTGCAGAATCGACGCAAGCATGGCCGCCGTGGAGCCCTTGCCGTTTGTTCCGGCGATGTGGATAAATTCAAGTCTCTTCTGAGGGTCGCCCAGCTTTGAAAGCAGCGTTTGCGTGCGTTCAAGCCCGGGTTTTGTCCCCTGCCAGACCTTCTCATGTATAAAGTTGATTGCTTCCTCTGCCGTCAAAATGCTGCCTCCGCGGTTTATCTGTCTATGCCGGACGCAGGTGCTGCGCCGACGTCCCCCAGTATAGCACGCGCATGGGTACAAAACAACACGCGGCTATTATTCTTTGTTTTGTCAAGGCCCACCCGCGTCACGCGCGCGAGACACCGAGCCGCCTTTTTTATATTGTAGCCCGTGCAGCGCGCAGCGCCGATATCCCGTGGGTGAAAAATCGATTACGCCTCCGGACTGATAAAGCTGTTGAAGCGTTCAATAACACGCTCGTCGCCGACAATAAGCACCCTGTCGTTGGGGGAAAACTCAAAGTAGGGGCCGGGCGATATAATGACGTTGTTGTGCTGGATAACACCGATGACCGTTGCGCCCGTATTGTGCCATATCTGGAGAAATCCAATGCTTTTGCCGATAACCGTCGCGTTTTCGGGCAGCGCAATTTCAACGGGCGTAATCAGGTCCGAGCGCATGTACTTATACATATCAACAATTTGCTTGGTGGTGGCTGTAATCTTCTCGTCGAGCAGCTTTCTTTCTTCAAACAGCTGTGTCAGCGTCAGATTCATTTGCGACAGCAGCTCATCGCCCTTAAAGCTTTTAACAAATTCAATTGCCTTATCGCGCGATAAAACAACAATCCCGCTTCCCGCACGGATCTGAACCACGTTTTTGTCGGATAGGATGAACATGGCCCGGCGAATCGTCTCGGGGGATACATTGTATTCGGTTGAAAGCACCGAGCGCCCCTTGAGCTTTTCGCCCTCCGCCAAGTCCCCTGAAACAATTCTGGCGGCAATATCGACGGCTATTTTTAAATATCTGGCAACGGTGGTTGGCATCACGCTGTTCATGTCTGATCCTTCTCCTGCTCATATGATCGTTAGGTGTCTGGATGATTATAGCATGTTTTTCAAAAATGTAGTATCTAATATTCTAATAGAAATCCAGATTGGAAAATCGCAATCAATAATTTCTTGAAGACGATTGAAAGGTGGCGGTAAATAATGTTACAATAGACGTAACGATCTGATTTTTTCGCTGGACAGTGCTTTATCAGTCAATAAGATATGCGTGTGGAATTGAGCATGCATTTATGTGGATATAGGATGCAGGGCAAACGATTACGGGAGATAATTTGCGGATGAAAAACTTTAAGCTGGGCAAGCAATATTTGTACTGGGGCATAACGGCCTTCCTCGTTATTATTGCCTGCATTGCGTTTTTTTGGATCATACAAAGATGGTCGGGGCTGCGGCAATCCTTCTCGGTACTGATTGATATACTCAGCCCAATCATCGGCGGTTTGGCTATGGCCTATATTCTGACACCCTTTGTTAAGTTCTTTGAGAAAAAAATGTTACTTCCGCTGGGCACTAAAATATTCCCCAGAAATGCGAAAAGGGCGCGCAGCTTTGGCCGCGGGATGGCGATATTCCTTGTGCTCGGCCTTGTCATCGCTCTGGCGGCGGCCCTGTTCAGCCTTGTTATCCCTCAGGTATACGACAGCATTCAGAATATCGTGAAAAACCTGTCGTCCAATATAGCAAAAGTGGAGAAATGGGCCAATAAATGGCTTCAGGACTATCCCGAGTTTGAAGCAAGCTTTACCGATATTGTCGGCGTTGCGGGGGACAAGCTGACTCAATGGGCAAAAAACAGCCTTTTACCGCAGATAAACGATGTCGTATCAATCGTATCCACCGGTGTGATCAATATCTTGAAAGCGCTTGCAAATCTCTTTGTAGCCGCGGTCGTATCGGTTTACGTCATGTTCAGCCGCGAAAGGTTTGCGGCGCACAGCAAAAAGGTCCTGTACAGTGTTTTTTCGTTGAAAAATGTGAAAGGCATCCTGTCTGCGCTTAAATTTGCGGACAAGTCATTTATCGGTTTTTTTACGGGAAAGCTGGTTGATTCCTTGATTATTGGGATAATCTGCTATGTGGGCTGCCTGCTTATCGGAATAAAGGACTCCGTGCTGATTAGCGTCATCGTGGGGATTACCAACATTATTCCGTTTTTCGGGCCCTTTATCGGCGCCATTCCGTCTGCCCTTATCGTGCTCATGTGGTCTCCGATGCAATGCCTAATTTTTATTATCTTCATCATTGTTTTGCAGCAGTTTGACGGGAACATTTTAGGGCCGAGAATTCTTGGCAACGCAACGGGCCTCAGCGGATTTTGGGTGCTTTTTGCCATCATTGTGGGAGGCGGACTTTTTGGCTTTATCGGCATGATCGCAGGCGTTCCCACCTTCGCCGTTATCTACGCCGGAGCAAAGACGCTCGTCAGGCAAAAGCTTGAAAAACGCGGACTCCCATCGGAGACCGCAGTCTATGAAAATATGAGCTACTTTGACCCCGAAAGCCTCGAACCGGTTCCGCAGGAGCCGAGAACGCAGACAAAGGTAACAGCCAAAGCACAGGAGAAGGCGGCCTCGGCAGAGGATGCCGCGGAATAAGGAGAAACAATCAGGGCTAAACCGTATATAGCACTCTTTTAGAGCACCACTCTGTAGTGGCAAACCATACAGAGCGGTGCTTTTGTTTTAAAGAGAGATAAAAACCGGAGAAAGCGTCGCCGCTCCTATCTGTATGAACACGAGTCACTTTTCTTGACAACTGACAACTTATAATATAAAATAAGATTGTCAGTTGGACCAACCCCTCGATGGCAGTGTTGAATGAAGAACTTTTTTATTCTGTGATGTTGGTTCGAAATCCACCCATATTTGAAGGAGGTAAGCTAGATGAAGAAGAGACTGCTGGCCGTTATCCTGTGTGCTGCTTCGCTCGCCCTGCTGGGGGCTTGTGCGAAGGAAACGGAAAAAGTGGCCTTTGGTGATGCCGGCTGGGACAGCATGAAGTTTCACAATGCGGTTGCGATGTTTATAGCCGAGCACGCTTACGGTCTGGAAACGGAGGAGGTTTCCGGGTCAACGGCCGTGACCTACGGCGCGCTGAAAACCGGTGACATTCAGGTTTATATGGAAACCTGGACCGACACCATCGCAACTTACAAGCAGGATGTTCAGTCCGGCGCCGTCACCGAGCTCGGTGTGAATTATGATGACAATGTGCAGGGCCTTTATGTGCCCAGATATGTCATCGAAGGAGACGCCGAGAGAGGGATTGAAGCGCTTGCGCCCGATTTGAAGACGGTCGAAGACCTGAAAAAGTACAGGGATGTCTTTGCCGATCCGGACGATCCGTCCATGGGCAGAATTTACGGCGCCATTTCAGGCTGGGCAATCGACGAGGTTATGCGTCAAAAATACCAGTTCTACGGACTGGATGAATTTTATCATTACATGGATCCCGGTTCTGATGCGGCGCTCTCCGCTGCAATTGCCGGCGCTTATGAAAAGGGTGAGCCCATTGTCGCCTATTACTGGGAACCGGCGTGGATTACCGGACAATATGATCTGGTACTGCTGGAGGACGCGCCCTATGAGGAGGACCTGTACCTGCTCGGGCAATGCGAATGCCCATCGATTTCACTCACCGTGTGCGTCAATCCGGATTTCTATAAAGCAAATACGGCATTCTGCGACTTTTTAAGCCGCTACCAGACTTCGAGTGCGCTCACCTCCGAGGCCCTGGCCTACATGAAAAATAATGACGCCTCGTATCTGGCGGCGGCAAAATGGTTTCTTTCCGAACACGACGCGCTGCTTGACACCTGGCTTCCCGCTGACAAGGCGGCGCTTGTTCGGAAAGCGCTTGTATAAAAGGAAGAGGTGATCCTATTGCCGGAGTGGCTGCTTGAATTTCCGGAAAATATTTCGATGAACATTAAAACCCCGATTGACAACGCCATCAATTATATGCTCCAGAACTGGAATCCCTTTTTTGATGGGATTTCAAAGGGACTGCGGACGGTGCTCAGCGGCGTCGGCGGCGTGATTAATTTGATCCCTTGGTGGCTGCTTTTGATTTTTGTGTTCTTTGCAACGCTTAAAATGAGCGGGAAGATCCTGCGCGCCCTGTTTTATACGGCTCTGCTGTTTTTCATCGGCGTCATCGGGCTTTGGGAACTAATGAATCAGACGCTGACCATTGTCGTTACATCCGTTCTCATCTCGCTGCTCATTGGGCTTCCGATCGGTATTCTGATTTCGTCCAGCAAAAAAGCCAATGCGGTTATCAGGCCGATACTCGATACCATGCAGACCATGCCGAGCTTTGTGTATCTCATCCCGGCCGTGATGTTGCTCGGACTGGGCAATGTCCCGGCGGTGATCGCCACCACGATTTACGCGGTGCCCCCGGTGATCCGTCTGACCAGTCACGGCATACAGCAGGTCGACGCCGAGGTGGTGGAGGCGGCCCGAGCCTTCGGCGCTACCAAGGCCCAGGCCCTGTTTAAGGTTCAGATCCCGCAGGCGATGCCAACGATTATGACCGGGGTCAACCAGACCATTATGATGGCAATTTCCATGGTCGTCACCTGCTCGATGATCGGCGCCACCGGGTTGGGGTCAGAAGTCATTAAAGGAATTAACAGGCTCGAAAGCGGCAGAGGCTTCGCCGCCGGTATCGCCATTGTCATCGTGGCCATCATTATAGACAGGCTCACGCAGGGTCTGTTCAGAAAAGAGGAGGCCGCCCGATGACACAAGAAAGTAATATTATTCTGCGGGCAGAGCATCTGACGAAGCTCTTTGGCGCAAAGAAGAGTCAAGCCGCAGAGCTGCTGAAAAAAGGTCTCGGCAAAGAAGAAATCCAGAAGCAGACAGGGGTCACTGTCGCGGTCGACGACGTTTCGTTCGAGGTCGAGCGCGGTAAGATTTTTGTGTTGATCGGGTTGTCCGGCTCCGGCAAGTCGACTGTGGTGCGCTGCCTAAATATGCTGCAGCCGCCGACAGCCGGGAAGGTGTATTTCGAAGGCCGGGATATTGCCCAGTTCAGCAATAAGCAGCTGCAGGATTACAGACGCAATAAGATATCAATGGTTTTTCAGGGCTTCGGTCTGATGAATCACAAAGACGTGCTCTCGAATGTCTCTTTCGGCCTTGAAATCCGCGGGATGAAAAAAGAAGAACGCGAAGCAAAGGCCATGGAGATGATTTCGATGGTCGGGCTGGACGGCTGGGAGCACAAGAGCATCTCAAACCTCAGCGGCGGCATGCAGCAGCGCGTCGGCATTGCAAGAGCCTTAGCCTGCGACCCCGACATCCTGCTCATGGATGAGCCGTTTTCCGCGCTCGATCCGCTGGTGCGGCGGGATATGCAGTTTGAGCTGCTGTCCATACAGGAAAAGCTCAACAAGACGGTGATATTCATTACACACGATATAAATGAAGCGTTTAAGCTCGGCAATACGGTCGGCATCATGCGCAGCGGAAAGCTCGTTCAGATGGATACACCAGAGGGCATGTCTTCGCAGCCCGCGGATGATTATGTGCGGAACTTCATCAACAGTGCGGACAAATCGCAGATTTACTGTGTGCGCAATGTCATGCAAACGCCCTCCTGCCTGATACATTCCCGGGACGGGGTCAACAATGCGCTTAAGCAAATGCGGGATAACGGTGTGTCAAGCGCCTATGTGGTGGGCGATAAAATGCAGCTGATCGGCATCCTCACGCTGGAAAAAGCACTGAAGGTCCGGGCGGGGGAGCTGCTGCTTCAGGAGGCCGTCATGACGGATTTGCCGACAACCTCGCTGGATACGCAGATTTCCGATCTGATCCCGATTGCGGCCGAAGCCCTCTATCCGATTGCCGTTGTCGACCGTGAAAACCGCCTGGAGGGCATTGTCACAAAGGCCGCTGTTCTGGCGTCATTAATCTAGCGACAGCGTGTTCAAAATGCCCATTTTCATCAAATAACAAAGTTGCAACAGGCCCGCGTGCCGAAACGGTGCAGTCGAATTTGCTGCGCGTTTCCGACAGGCGGGCCTTGTGCCGACTGGGCTGAACAGGGAGCATTTATCGTCCGGTCCGAGTACGAAGCCCAAACAAGGGAAAATTGTGGTTTTTTCATCAATTTTATCATGAAAAACAGCAAGAAAATTGTTGACCGAGCCAGATTATTGTGCTAGAATACATATTACCTGTCGGCGGAGAGGTTTTTTTTCGTGCGCGAAAATGAAGCTTGTCAGCTCGTCCGTTCCGGTCAGGGAGGCAACGTGGCTTTAAGGCCAAATATAACAAGGAGGTGCCGATATGCGAGTAAAAGTGACCATGAGATGCAGCGAGTGCAAACAGAGGAACTACAATACTTTCAAGAACAAGAAAAATACCCCCGAACGTCTTGAAATGAGCAAGTATTGCCCGTTCTGCCGCAAGCACACCACGCATTCAGAAACGAAGTAGGTTTTTTGAGAAAGGATGTGTTCAAATGTCAAAAGCCAAGGAAGACGCGGTTAAAAAGACAACAGAGGCCGTCAAAAAATCTACCGGAAACGAAAAAGTAAGCGCGAAAGAGCGCATAACGCAGTGGTTCCGTGACCTGAAGGGTGAGCTGAAAAAGGTCGTGTGGCCCACAAGGGAGCAGACAGTCAAGAATACGACTGTGGCCCTTGCCCTGACCTTTGCTTCGGCAATCGTTCTCTGGGCTTTCGATTCCCTTGCGGACGCGGGCGTGAACGCGCTGATTAAGTTGGTAGGTTAATCATGGCAGAAGATGCAATGTGGTATGTAGTCCACACATACTCCGGCTATGAAAATGCTGTGGCCGCAGCTATATTGAAAGCAGCCGAAAATCGCAGGATGCAGGAGCTCATCACCGAGGTCAACATCCCGATGGAAACTGTCACGGAAATGCTGGACTCGGGCGAAAAAATCGTCGAGCGCAAGACCTATCCGGGCTATGTTTTCGTCAAAATGGTGATGACCGATGAGAGCTGGCACCTGGTCCGCAATGTACGCGGTGTGACCGGATTTGTCGGAAGCGACGGCAAGGCCGTCCCGCTTACCGAACAGGAAATTCTTGATCTCGGCGTCGAGCGCCATGAAGTCGTCGAAGGCTTCAAGGTCGGCGACACCGTTAAGGTCAACGACGGTCCGCTCGAAGGCTTCTTGGGTACCGTTGAAGAAGTGGATACCGCAAAGAGCCGTGTCCGCGTCATCGTCTCCATGTTCGGCAGGGAGACGCCCGTCGATCTGGATTATTACCAGGTCGAGTATGTTTCAGAATAATTAGGAGGTGCACGTAAAGTGGCACAGAAAGTTGTTGGTATAGTCAGATTTCAGGTTCCCGCGGGCAAGGCAACTCCGGCTCCTCCCGTAGGTCCCGCCCTTGGTCAGTACGGTGTCAATATTGGCATGTTTACCAAGGATTTCAACGAGCGCACCAAAGGCGACATGGGCATGATGATTCCTGTCGTTATCACGGTCTACTCCGACCGTACGTTTACCTTCATCACCAAGACCCCCCCCACCGCTCTTCTCGTTAAGAAGGCCTGCGGGATTGAGCATGCTTCCGGCGTGCCTCAGCGTGATAAGGTTGCGACCCTCAGCCGCGAGGACCTTCGCAGGATCGCCGAGCTGAAGATGCCCGACCTCAACTGCTCCAGCATTGAATCGGCTATGAGCATGGTCGCAGGCACCTGCCGCAGCATGGGCGTTCTCCTTGCCAAGGAGTAATCGCTGCGCGGCGGTTAACCGCCGTTCCCTTTACGTGGGAGGATAATTCCATCCGACGAACCACATTACAAGGAGGATAAACTAAATTGTTTAGAGGTAAAAATTACAAAGAGAGCGCAAAGCTCGTTGATAAACAGAATCTTTATGATCCCATGGAGGCCTTTGACCTCGTGATCAAGGCTTCAAAGGCGAAGTTCGACGAAACCGTTGAGCTGCACGTCAAACTCGGTGTTGACTCCCGTCACGCCGACCAGCAGGTCCGCGGCGCGATCGTTCTGCCCCACGGCACCGGCAAAACTCGCAAGGTCCTTGTTTTCTGCAAGGAAGAGCGCGAGCAGGAAGCCCGTGACGCAGGCGCCGATTATGTCGGCGGCGCGGACATGGTCCAGAAAATCCAGACTGAGAACTTCTTCGATTACGACGTCGTTGTCGCAACTCCCGATATGATGGGCGTTGTCGGCCGTCTCGGTAAGATCCTCGGACCGAAGGGCCTCATGCCGACCCCTAAGGCCGGAACCGTTACCCCCAACATCGCTCAGGCGGTCAAGGAAATCAAGGCCGGTAAAATTGAGTATCGTCTGGACAAGACCAACATCATCCACTGCCCCATCGGCCGGGTGAGCTTCGGTCCCGAAAAGCTCAACGATAACTTTACCGCGCTGATCAACGCCATCATTAAGGCCAAGCCTGCCGCCGCAAAAGGCCAGTATGTCAGAAGCTGCGTAACGGCTTCCACCATGGGCCCCGGCGTCAAGATCAATCAGGCCAAGCTCGTTTAATCGCGGACACCACAAAAGACCTGTACCGCAAAAGGTGATGCCTTTTGCGTGCTTCGTCAGCGCTGCCCTGCTGTATCCGCATACAGCGAGGGGCAGCGCTTTCGCGTCTCCAGGCAGAGGCCACGCCCGGAAGATCACGGCAATCAAACAGAAAAAAGCATCATGGCTTGAATACTTGGACAAAAAGTGGTATCCTATTCCAAGGTTATCACTTTTCCGATTTTGGGAGGCAAGACAATGGCAACACCGCACAATACGGCCGAAAAAGGCCAGATCGCAAAAACAGTTCTGATGCCGGGCGACCCGCTCAGGGCAAAATTCATTGCAGAAAACTTTCTGGAAGAGGCCGTTCTCGTCAACAATGTGCGCGGCGCGCAGGGCTACACGGGCAAGAAGCGTGGTGTACCCGTCACGGTTATGGCAAGCGGCATGGGCATTCCCTCGATCGGAATTTACAGCTACGAACTCTATAATTTCTATGGCGTTGAAAACATCATCCGCGTGGGCAGCGCGGGCGCAATTGCGGACGAGCTGAAGCTGCGCGACATTGTCGCCGGCATGTCCGCCTGCACGGACTCGCGCTTTGCAGAAAAGTTCGGTGTGCCGGGCACCCTTGCGCCGACAGCCAGCTTTGAGCTGCTGCGCAGCGCGGTTGACTGCGCCGAAGCCAAAAACCTGAACATCCGGGTCGGCAGCGTTTTCTCCAGCGATAATTTTTACGGGGACGACAATACGTCCATGGATAAGTGGAAGAAGATGGGTATACTGGCTGTAGAGATGGAGGCGGCAGGCCTGTATCTCACGGCAGCGCGGGCCGGAAAAAGAGCCCTGTGCCTGTGCACGATCTCGGACCATATCTATAGACCCGAGGAAATGAGCGCGGAGGAAAGACAGCTTGGCTTTGCTGAAATGATCGAGCTTGCGCTCGATGTTGCGGTCAGGATGGGCTAGCCTCCGACCGGTCGTCAGACCCCACTATTATAGTCCGAAACGGGTGAACAACATCATGCAGATTCTTCCTATCGTGTTTTTAATACTGGGCATTGCCGCGGTTTTTATGTTTTTTGCAGTCTATTTGAGACTGTTTAAACACGAGGACCCGGTTGCCGACGTTTATGAGCGGGAAACGGCAGCGCTGAGTTATCCGAGGCATCGCTTCCCGATGTCCAAGAAGGATCTCATCCCGATGCTGCTGATCACCGTCCTTTATGCGGCTGTCGCGTTTTACGGCCTCGGTGACAAGCAGGACCCCGAGAGCTTCTGCCAGTTCACCGATAAGGGCCGCTATGTCATTATCGAGCTGCCTGAGGAGATGCCGATCTCACGGGTGATGTATTACTCGGGACTTTACACCGGCAACTATTTTCTCCAGTTCTCGCTGGATGGGGAGACCTATACCGACGAGTCCACCATGGAGCAAAAATACTCCGATATATTTAAGTGGAACGAAGCCAAACTCAACACCGCAAACAAGCCGGCCAAGTTTATCCGCATTATCGCCGACGATACGCTGGAAATGGGGGAGCTTGCGCTCTACGACTGGACGGGAAACATCATTGCCCCCGCCCTGCTCAAATTCGATGCGGGCTGTGCGCCGCTCTTCGACGAGCAGCAGATGGTGCCCGACGTGATGACCTATATGAACAGCGCCTACTTCGATGAAATTTATCACGCGCGAACGGCGTATGAGAATATCCGGAACATCACGCCCTACGAGAACACGCACCCGCCGCTTGGCAAAATCATCATCGGCATCGGTATCCGCCTTTTTGGCCTCAACCCCTTTGGCTGGCGCTTTATGGGCACGCTCTTCGGTGTGCTGATGCTCCCGTTCTTCTATGTCTTTATTAAAAATCTGTTCGGGTCAACGGCAATTGCCAGCTGCGGAACGCTCCTGTTCGCCTTTGACTTCATGCACTTTGTCCAGACGCGTATTGCAACCATTGATACCTACGGCGTGTTTTTCATCATCCTGATGTATCTTTTCATGTACCGCTATATCACAGCGCCGCGGGACGACCCCTATATGAAAAAGCGGCAGGAGACCATTCCGCTGTTCCTGTCGGGCCTGTTCTTTGGTCTCGGCGCCGCTTCAAAGTGGACAGCGGTCTATGCCGGAGCGGGGCTGGGCGTTATCTGGCTGCTGTTCCGTATCGCGCGGGGACGCGAGATGGTTATGACCGGGCAGTCTTTGGAGCACCGACGGGAACTCCTCTCGAACATTCTCCAGTGTCTCCTGTTCTTTGTTGTCATCCCTGCCGCCATCTACTATGTCAGCTATTATCCCTACGGCAAAGCGCAGGGCATGAACGGCATCCACATGTTCTTTGACAAGGACTATTTTAAGCTTGTGCTCGACAACCAGACGTCCATGTTTAAGTACCACGAGGGCGTTCACGCCACCCACCCTTATTCGTCCCGCTGGTACCAGTGGATTGTGGACGGCAGACCCATTCTGTACTTCCTCCGCTCGCTGCCGAACAACCTCAAATCGGCCTTCGGTGCCTTTCTCAATCCCCTTGTGTGCTGGGGCGGCCTGCTTGCCATCTTTGCAATGGGCTGGAAAGTTATCCGATTCAAAGATGGAAAGGCACTGTTTATCCTTTTGGGATATTTGGCCCAGCTTGTTCCTTGGATTTTCATTACACGTATCACTTTTGAATATCACTATTTCCCCTGCCTGATCTTTTTGGTTCTGGCGATTTGTCATGTTTTCAATTCGTTCAGGCTGCGCGATCCGAAGTGGAAGCTAAAGGTATACGGTGCAACGGGGCTGTGCCTATTCCTGTTTATGATGTTTTATCCGGTACTGACGGGCGTGCCAGTGGCAAGGGCCTATTCGGACCTGCTGGCCTGGATACCGGGCGCATGGCCCTTCTGAGCCGCGCAGCTGCACTTTCTCCAATCAATAGATATAAATAGATATAAGAGGACCCGCCATGTTTTTTACTGATTACCACATCCATAGCACCTGCTCCGACGACGGACACAATTCCATGCTTGAAATGGCACTGGCTTCCCGCGAAAAGGGTGTCCACCAGCTCTGCTTTACCGACCATTGCGATCTGGATCACTTTATGACCGGCGATCCGAACCCGGACTGCTTCGGCAATCGCGAACAGATGCTCGCCATGTATCGGCAGACCCTGACCGAGGCCCCTGACGACATTAAAATTTTGCTCGGCCTCGAGCTCGGGGAGGCCAATCATGATATCGAGCAGGCCAAGCGCATAGCCGCCTGGTCGGAATTGGACTTCATTCTCGGCTCGATCCATAACCTCAAGGGCAAGCCCGATTTTTACGACACCGAGTACCGGGACGACGATTTCAGCCAGAGGCTTGTAGATAATTATATGGAAGAGCTTACCGAGCTCTCGCTCATTGACTGCTTCGATGTGATGGCCCACATCGGCTACCCGTCCCGCTATATACGCAAGGCCGGGCAGCGCGTTGAAATCAGCACCAGCACCTACCGCGACAAGTTGGAGCTTCTGTTTAAAAACCTCATTGTGCGCGGAAAGGGCATCGAGATTAACTGCTCGGGCTTCCGCACGCCACCGGGGGGCGGCTCGCTGCCGTCACCGGACGTGCTGCGGCTGTATAAGGAGCTGGGCGGTGAGATCATCACGATCGGCAGCGACGCGCACAAGGTCAAGAACGCAGGTGTGGGACTCGCCGAAGGCTATGACCTACTATCAGAGCTGGGGTACAGCTATGTAACGGTCTTTGAAAAAAGAAAGCCGACATTTATAAAAATATAAAATAAAGATAATTTATTTGAATTAATATCTAATAAAGACATTATTGCGTCACGCGAAAGGAAAGGTCAGGGTATGATAGCATTGGGAAGCGATCACGGCGGCTTTGCCCTCAAGCAGGAAATCATCAAGCACCTGGAGGAAAAGGGCGTTGCCTATAAAGACTTCGGCACACATTCGGAAGACAGCTGCGACTATCCGGTTTATGGGGAACTGGTTGGCAAGGCAGTTGCCGCAGGCGAGTATGAGCTGGGTATTATCATCTGCGGAACAGGCATTGGCATTTCCATCGCCGCAAACAAGGTGCGGGGTGTGCGTGCCGCTGTCTGCCACGACTGCTATTCCGCGGAGTACACGCGCAGGCACAATGACGCCAATGTCCTTGCGCTCGGCGGCCGCGTCATCGGCGTGGGACACGCGCTGAAGATTGTGGACATTTTTCTGGACACCGGCTTCGAAGGCGGCAGGCACGCAAGGCGCGTCGGCCTCATTTCAGAGATTGAAGACCGAAATAACCGTTAAAGCGGAGGGCAGAGCATGGCGATAAGACCAAAGGACATCTATCAGGGCAGAAAAAAATCGCGCTCCCGCGCGGGGCTGATCATCTCGATTGTTTTGGCTCTGCTTGTCGGCGCAATTCTGCTTTTTTACGGATTGCGGCAATACGCAGTCTACGACGAAAACGGCAACGCGACGATTGTGTTTCCCTGGTCCCACAACGAGGCCGACGAAACGTCCGAAAGTCCGTCGGCAAGTCCGTCCGCGAGTCCGTCGCCCAGTCCCTCGGTCAGTCCGGTGGCCAGCCCCTCGGCGGACGTCTCACCGGAGACCTCCGGCAATTAAGAAAAAATCATTTTTTGTTACTATCTGTAACATTAATTTAAAAAGTGCTTGCAAAAATAGAATACCTATGCTACAATACAACTTGCGTTTTGAAAGCTGAACTCATGAAAGAGGTGAACATAATGAAGGAAGGTATCCATCCCAACTACCAGCAGACCACGATCAGGTGTGCTTGCGGCGAAGTTATAGAAACAGGTTCCACGAAGAAGGACATAACAGTTGAAATTTGCTCCAAATGTCACCCCTTCTATACAGGAAAGCAGAAGCTGGTCGACACCAGCGGCCGCGTCGAAAAGTTCAATAAGAAGTTCGGCCTGTAACCTATAATCGTCACTAACATGACCCGCGTCTTTTGATGTGGGTCATTTTCGTTTAAAAACCGCCCGGACAAGCGTCGTCCGGGCGGTTTTTGTTTCAGGCGTCGAGTTTCATTTCAAAGAAGAGACCGGCCCGTAAAAAGCAGAGCAGGCAGGACTGCACAGGCTTTTGAAACAGCTGCGACATGGCGTAGGCATAGGCCTGAAGCTGCCGCGTATAGTGGGCTGCCGTGTCGCCGAGACTCTCCGGCGTGACATAATCGGTCTTGTAGTCGAAAATCACAAGCGCGCCGTTTTCCTCGATGCAGCAGTCCACAACACCCTGTAGCAGGAGCTTTTCATCAGGCGCACCCACAAAGAATACCTCGGCGGGGCAGAGCAGGGAAAAGCGCTTCTCGCGGTAGACCTTCTCGGCCGCCTGGAGGCGTTTTCCCGCATCCGAGGCAAAGAAGCGAAGAATAGATGCCCGGTCGACTGCCTGCGCCTGTCTGTCCGTGAGCTGGCCGAGCGCGCGTATTCGTGCAATTTCGCGCTCGAGCATTTCCTGCGTGTACGTCTCCTCGAAATCAATGAACTGCATGACGATGTGCGTCGCCGTTCCGCGCTCCGCGCCGGTGAGCGGACGGGTCTCGCCCATAAAATCAGGCAGACGGAAGCTCAGGCGCCGCTCTTTTGTTATGGGCGCGCCGTCCGTCTCCTCATCTCCTGACGGAAGGGACGTCGCTGTAAGCTTGGAGGGCAGCCTGACGGCGGCATCATGCGGGTAGCTAAACGCGAGTACACGGCGCAGATCGTCGAGCGCCACTTGGTCTGCCTCATCCGGAACAGGCAGCGGGGTGAAAACCGGTGTTTCCGCCCCCTCGTCATCCGTTTGCGCAGACAAGGGAACTTCTGTTCGGACCGTCAGGAGCCCGCCGTTTTCAAGGAGCGCCGCCGAAAGCAGCCACTGGGCCATAGACGGCAGTGTTTTCAAGATCTCGGGGTCCATCGGCGCCGAGATATGCTCGGAGAGCTTTGCCAGAAGCGCGTCGGGGTCCTTCGCCGTGCAGGAGATGTACAGCCGCTCCTTGGCCCGCGTCATGGCCACATAGAGCACGCGCAGTTCCTCCGACAGCAGCTCGGTGCCCAGCCTTGAGGCAATGGCGCGCCTTGCAAGTGTCGGGTATTCCAGACCCCGGGCGCTGTCTGTGAGCTTGCAGCCCAGCCCCAGCACGGGATGGATCAGAACGGGGGCGCGCAGGTCCATCCGGTTAAATTCCCGGGAGCTGTTTGCCAGGAAGACGATTGGGAATTCCAGCCCTTTGGACTTGTGAATACTCATGACGGTCACGGCGTTGCCCGAGCCGCCGGAGGCGGAGAGCGGCTCTTCTCCGCGCGCCTCCATACGCTTGAGCTGACGGAGAAAGCCGTAGAGCCCACGGTAGCCGTTTTCCTCAAAGGCTGCGGCGTAGTCCAAAAGAAGCATCAGATTGCCGCCGCAGGCGGAGCCACCCATCATCGCGGAACAGACCGCTGGCAGCTCCAGCCGATCATAGACAAGGCTCATCAATTCATAAACGCCGATATCCGCCGACAGCGCGCGCAGCTCGGTGAGGGTTTGAAGGAAGGCCGCACATTTGTCGTTTTGCGGGCCTGCCGCTTCCAGTGCCGCGTAGAAATCCCCGCCGCGTCCGTTTGCTCGGATGATGGAAAGCTCGTCCGCCGTAAATCCGAAAACAGGGGATGTGAGCGCTGCCGCCAGTGGAATGTCCCGGTGTGGGTTGTCGATGACGGTCATTAGAGCAATCGTAATCAGGATTTCGGGTGCCGAGAAAAAGCCGCCGCCCTGCTCGGACGAAACAGGTATACCGGCCTCGGACAGCGCCCGGCGGAAGGCAGGTCCGGCGGCAGTCGGGGCACGGAGGAGGATGGCAATATCGCCGTAGCGTATGGGACGCGCCATGCCGTTATCCAAAATGCATTCCGTGCCCACGAGCCTTCGAATGCGGCGCGCGACAAGCTGCGCCTCCAGATAGGTTTTGTCGGGGCGCTCCTCCCCGTCCTCGGCCTGCGGGACGGCAAGCACGGCAATCTCCGCCTTTCCGCGGGCAGGCGGGGCGTTCTCGGGAGGGAATAGCGCCGACTTGTCGTCGTAGTCAATCTCGCCGAGCGCTTGGCTCATGAGGTTTCCGAAAACGTGGTTGCAGGCGCCGAGTATAGTCCTATCCGAGCGAAAGTTACTCTGGAGCAGAATACGACGTGGGTGAGTATCCTCTTCCGATACAAAATCCTTAAAAGCGTGATATTTGCTGATGAAGATCGAGGGATCCGCCAGACGAAAGCGGTAGATGGACTGCTTCACATCGCCCACCATAAAGAGGTTCTGTCCACCCTGGGAGATGCAGCGAAACAGCAGATCCTGTACGGCGTTGACGTCCTGATATTCGTCGACCATGATCTCCGTATAGCGGCGGGAGAGTGCCAGCGCCGTTTCGGTCGCGGCGCCCGTCTCCGCATCACAGAGCAGCTTCACCGAAAAATGCTCCAGGTCTGAAAAGTCGAGAAGTCCGCGCCGCCGCTTTTCTGCGGCATAGAGCTGGTCAAAGCGCAGGGTTAGATTGAGCAGGGCGCGCATAGCGGGCGCCGTCGTTTTGAGCTCGTCGAGCAGCTTTACAGAGGGCGCGTTAAAAATGGCGGAGAGCCCCTCCATCGCCTTTTTGCAGCCCTCTCGGACTGAAACAAGGGCAGCCTTTCGATCCTCATAGGGGTAGTTTTTCAGTGGCTTAAGCCGTGGGAAGACAATTGGCAGCGCGTCCGCGGCGGCGTCCCAGCCCCGATCAAGCCCCGCAATAAAGGCACGGAGTGCGGAAAGGGTTTCTTCCAAGCTCTCGCCATAGGCAGAAAGCAGGGGCGCGTTCTCCGCGTCTGCCGCGCAGAGGCCGCGCCAGATGCGCTCAAGACGACCCTGCCAGTACGAGGCGGTACGTCCGGCACTGTGCATCAGTTCCCCGCCCCAAACGGTTTCACCTACGTCGGACAGCGCCGACACATCCAGCATGTCGCGCTGTTGAGCCGCCCATTTTTCGGGATAAGGGTGACTTTGCATCTTGGTGTTCAGCTCGAGCACGGCCCCTGCCAGGCGGGCGTCGTCCCGGCCCGCGCCGACGCTGTCAACGAGCGCTGCAAAGTCCGTGTCCGTGCCGATGTGCTCATAGGCGGCATCGAGCGCTTTTTCCAGCGCCTTTTCGCGCAGCTCGGTGCAGAGCTCCTCGTCGCCGACACGAAAGTCCGGCGTGAGTCCGAGCTTGTGGCAGTGCTCGCGCAGAACCGTCGTGCAAAAGCTGTGTATCGTGCCGATCTGCGCCCGGTAGCAGAGCGTCGTCTGCCGCCGGAGACGGCGGTTTTCAGGGGCTTCTGCCGCGCGGAGCGACAGCTCGTCGAGAATGCGCGCGCGCAGCTCGGCGGCGGCGGCGCGGGTATAGGTGATAATCAGAAAGCTGCTGATGTCTTTGGGCTGGTCTTTGTCCGTCACATAGGACATGAGCCGTTCGGTCAGTACGCGGGTTTTGCCGCTGCCGGCGGCGGCGGAGACCAGCAGCGCGCTGCCCCGGGCAAAGACCGCGTTCTTTTGCTCGCGTGTCAGGTCAATTCGACTCATTTGTCCCCCTCCAGTCTGTCCCAGAAGTCGCTGGGCTTGAGCTTGGACAGATAGCGCCGCCTGTCGCGCTTTTCATCAAAGCGGCAGACGCTCACATACGGGCAGTATTGGCAAGCATGATCATTTTCGCCCCGGTAATAGGGGGCGGCTTCAATCCTGCCGCCGGATAGCCCGTCCGCAAGCTCGAGCAGACGCCCGTCGACGTGCTTGTGCAGGGCCTCGAACTGAGCGGCGCTTGCAAGACTGTCGCTGCTTAAAGACCCGTCCCTTTTAAACGTAACGGGGATATATTCTGGGGCTTCCGCGTTTTCCATCGCGGCGATCACGGCCCCGTCGTCGAGAATGAGGCCCGAGCGCCTGTGCGCCTTGGCCTTCTCCTTGGCAAGCTCCGAGTCGTCAAGGTCGCGCGCAGCGGAAACAAGGCTGTCCCTGGCCGGAATATAGAGCACCCCCGCGGGGACAACTTCGGCCCCGTAACGGGCCTGTCCCGCCTGCTCAAGGGCGAACAGATACAGCAGCATCTGCATCCCCATGCCATACCAGACATCCGAGAGGGAAAACGATTTTTTACCGGTTTTGTAGTCAATAATACGCAGATAGAGCTTGCCGTCGCGAAAACAGCCGTCCACGCGGTCGGCAATGCCGTTTATGAACAGCTCGTTTTTCCCATCCGAGAGCCGAATAGGCGCAAGCGCACCGCCCGCGCCGAGTCCCAATTCAAAATCGAGCGGTACAAACTCAGACCTTGACAGCTCGCGCACCATGTCGGCCACCACGCGGCGAACCGAGGGACGCAGCCTGTCGAAGAGGTAGACAAAGCGGGGAGACTTGTCCGCGAAGCCGCCGAGCTTCTCGGCAATGTAGCGGTCCGTATAGCGGTCCACGAAAGCAAAGGTTTCGTCCTCCGTGACGTTTTTGAAACCAACGCCTTTTGAAATGTCACTTGCGACCTGCTCCAGAACATAGTGCATAAAGCTGCCGAGCTCGGGCGCTTCGAAGCCCGCGCTCTCGTTTTCTTTCAGCTTCAGGCCGTAACGAAGAAAGTAGGCAAAACGGCACTCGGCAAAGGCGTCCGTGCGTGAGGGGGACAGGCTGAGCTTTTCCCCGTAGAGCAGGCGGACCGCCCGTTCGGAGAGCGCGCCCCGCCCAAGGGCAGCACCGTGCTGCAGACGGGAGAGCCTGCTTATGCCCTCCTCGGTTTCGGAAAAATAGCGCTGCGCAAGCGCGGCAAACGGCTCTTCGCCCCCGTTGACCGCCAGAAGGAAGGCGGGCTCCGGCGCATTCAGCCGCAGCTTTTCTAGCGCTGTTGGCTGCTCTTCCAACCCGAACAGGAGCTTGGCACGGCTGATGAGAAAGCTCGGTCTTGCCTGCGCGCCGTTTTCACCAAGGGCGCTATAGGAGAGCGTGAGCGTGTCCGAGGGCAGGGTTACGCAGTTGTAGATGAGCGAGAGCTCGCGGGAAAGCCCGTCCTCCGCGCCGCCGACGGAAAGTCCGAGGGC